>ERZ1740070.44-NODE-44-length-95751-cov-10.637226_pt1 | contig 95751 bp, 97 predicted proteins | sample MGYA00581734_ERZ1740070 | MGnify/ENA primary metagenome ERZ1740070 (study PRJEB43018, sample SAMN04849744) | marine metagenome | isolation source: floating plastic debris | place: Pacific Ocean | collected 2008-09-01 | study: EMG produced TPA metagenomics assembly... | reverse complement strand
CAGAGATCAACACTGGCCACAAGCGCCATTGCCGCGATAGCGGCTTCGTCCTTCCACATCTTAATGCCGACGCTACGCTTATGTCTGCTGACCATATGACAGGAAGGATGCAGAATGCTGAATGGCGAGACAGTGGTGTGTATCGGTGGATCGGGTGGCATGGGCCGTGGCGTTGCAAAAGCAGCTTTGGAACTTGGGGCTGTCGTGGTTGTTACGTCGCGATCCGCGACCAAAGCGGACAAAGCTGCAAATGAATTGGGCTGCAGAGGCGAGCCAATAGATATTTACGACGAAAACAGCGTGTCCGACTTCTTTGAGCGGGTCGGGCGCTTCACTCATTTGATGATGACAGCGGGAGCGGTCGGGCGCTCTGGTTTCAGCGAAACACCCCCCGGCGAAGCAGAGCGGTTCATGCAAGGCAAGGTCTGGGGCACGCACCGATGCATCTGGCATGCCAAGGATCAAATGGACGAGGATGGATCGATAACGCTCATCACTGGTGGTTACTCCCAGATCATCGATGACAAGGCTGGTCACGTTCACACTGCGTTCAAAGCCATGGAAGCGATGGCTCAAGTCGCGGCAGTCTCTTTGGCGCCGATAAGATGCAACGTGGTGCGCCCCGGCTTCATCGACTCGGATTTGTGGGCTGATATGTCTGATGATGACCGTGAAGAACTCCGCCGTGTCGAAGCCGATCGGACGATGATTGGGCGCATAGTGGAGCCCATCGAACTCGGTCGTTTTGTAGTAGCACTCATGCAGACGCCTATTGTTACAGGAGCAATCATCCCGGTTGATGGTGGACGACACCTTTCGGTTGCGAGTTAGCAGCGACGCAAGTGTGAAGCGGACTTTCATTGGCAATCTGCGAAGGTACGCTTTGCCCCGCATAGCAGACCTTCACCCGTTTTTTTTCTGCCCATCCAACCGCGCCTCTATCGCCTCCAGCTTCTTCATCACCTCATCCCGATACGCATCCGTCGCCGCATTGCCTTCCTCAGCATGCGCATCCTGCATCGAATTCACGATCAGACCCACCAGTAGGTTCACCACCGCGAATGTGGTGACCATGATGAATGGCACAAAGAAGACCCACGCGTAGGGGTACACCTCCATCACCGGGCGGACGATGCCCATGGACCAGCTTTCCAGCGTCATGATCTGGAACAGCGTATAGCCTGATCGGCCCAGCGTGCCGAACCAGTCGGGGAAGCTGGCCCCGAACAGCTTGGTCGCCATCACGGCCCCGATGTAGAACACGATCCCCATCAGCAAAAACACTGACCCCATACCGGGCAGTGCCGTTACGAACCCTTCAACCACGCGACGCAATGACGGGACGACCGAGATCACCCGCAAAACACGCAGGATGCGCAGCGCACGTAGCACCGAAAGGCCACCGTTTCCGGGCACCAAAGACACGCCGACAATGATAAAGTCGAAGATATTCCAGCCGCTACGGAAAAAACGAGGGCCGAGTGCAAAAAGCTTTGCCACCAGCTCAACCACAAAAATCGCCAGACACACGCTGTCCAGAAACATGATGAGCGGACCGGCCTGTGCCATGATCGATTGCGACGTCTCCATCCCCAGAATGATCGCGTTAAAGATGATCACCCCCACAATGAAATTGCGGAACCATGCGGTATCAATCATGGAAGCGGTTTTTTCGCGGAGCGTCATGTGCGGTTGCCTTGGGTTTGGAGCGCCCCAGATATGGGTTGTTTGCGCGTGGGCGGCAAGTACCCGTTCCGACGTTTGGTCAATCTGGACGGATGATGCCTGATCCGTGCATGGTATGCTGAAAAAAGTGAGTGTTTGATGACCCTTCGCCCTGCTTTGGTTTTCCGCTGGATCGCGTTTCTTCTGGCTGCAGGTTATTGTATCCGCACGTTGTTCTTTGGCGGTTGGGACGGCTTTGGTGGCCCGTTTCGTTACCTGACGATCTGGGCGCTGTTTTGTTCGTTCTTTGCGTTCAGCCGGATGATGGCGATAGAGGAAGGGCGCAGCGATCGCCGTTGGGACGGATTTGTCTGCATGACAGCCGTAATCAACACGATGGTCGTGTTTCTGTATTGGCGGCTATACTTTGCTGATGCAACTTCCGTCACAGATGGCGGCGAACTGCGCGCATGGGTTTTAGAGCTATACCTTCATGGGTTGGGCCCGCTTTTACAGGTGATCGACACGATCTTTGTCCATCGCAGTTACCGCCGTCTGACGGCATCCATTGCATGGTTGGTTGGGCTTATTGCGACTTATGTTTTGTGGGTAGAACTGTTTGTGCAGCAATATAATGATAGTCCAGAAGGCTCTGTTACCAGCGGTCTGTCATATCCGTTCCTGAACAATCTAGAACTGTCCGAGCGGGCTGTCTTTTATGCTTCGAACCTCGCTGTTGGGATTGTTGTTTTGCTGATTTACGCTGCGATCACCTGGGCTGTCAGGCGCCGATTTCCTGCGCCAGTAATGCCTTAAGTCCCGATTTGTAGTCAGGATAAAGCAGCTCTACGCCCAATTCGTCTTTGATGCGGTCATTCCGCACCTTCTTGCTTTCTGCATAAAAACTGCGCGCCATGGGCGTCATCTCTGCGGTGTCATAGTCCACTGCGGGGGGGACCGGCAGGCCCAAGAGTTCTGCCGCGTAGGCAATCACATCTTCGGGCGGGGCAGGGTCATTGTCGCAGACATTGTAAGCCGCGCCGGGGTTCGGTTTGTTGATTGATGCGGCCAGTACCCGCGCGATATCGGCCACATGGGTGCGACTGAATATCTGCCCTTTCTTGATGATCCGCCGCGCCGTGCCGTTGCGCACCTTGGAAAACGGACCACGACCGGGGCCGTAAATACCGGCAAGCCGGAAGATGTGCAGCGGCAGATTTGGGATGGATGCCCATGCGGCCTCCGCCTCTACCCGCGCAATGCCGCGTTTTGTGGCGGGGGTCAGGGGTGTGTTTTCGTCCACCCAATCCCCCTGATGATCGCCGTAAACGCCCGTTGTCGACAGATACCCGACCCATGCGAATTGGCTGGCGCGCTGGGCAATCTCATCGCGCAACTCCGTCAGTACCGGATCGCCATCCTCCGCCGGCGATGCCGAGATCAGCAGATGCGTTGATGCATTCAGGGCGGGACCCATATCCGCCCCCGGCCAGATACGCGGCTCAATGCCTTCGTTCATCAGCCGAGGTGCTTTGTCCTCGGACCGAGTCGTGCCAATGATCCGCCAGTCCTGCGGCAGCAGGATACGCGACAAGGCGCGCGCGCTATAGCCGTGGCCAAATGAAAGCAGAGTATTTTTCATACCACCGAATTGCCTTATCAAATCAGTTTGCACAAGCAGGCTTCAACTCGACATCATGCAAGTGAGAGACAGATTTGCCGGAAGGTTTTACCCCTAAGACCGTGATCGGTGCTCATCAATAAAGTGAGTAGTTCCCACTATCGACAGTTAAACGTTCCGTTGCTGTCGGACAGGGGATTGGCACCAATACAAGCTGCAAAATGAACGCGGATTGGCCTGTTTGCTATAAACGTCCTGCCATTCGCCGATACGCCTATGAGATTTGTATAGTATCTTGCGCCGTTGCAGTTGCCTACTTCGCAATAGCTCACACTGACAGGCATGTTGCATCTGTTCGAAAAGTAAGCAGAGCTTCCTTGGCTGGTCACATCTATACAGTCATTGGCAACTTCACCCGCGGATGCTGGCGAAATCAACGCAAGCACAAAAAGTCCCGCAATATGCAGGCGCACAGAGGTTTTGGCGAGTTTCATGTCCAACCACCCTAACATTCAAGGTCAATTACGTTCTCAAAATTCGGTCATGAAGACCGTACATGGCGCAGGTCGTTTGACAAGGTTCGAAATGGTTTTGACACATCTGCTATCATCGACGATGTTGTTCCCTACTTTCCTGTGTGCCTCCCAGCGGTTGGGATGCATAACCCCATGCTAGTGTGTCAAACATGGCAGATGATCCTGATGTAGATGATGCTTATGCGCTGTCCTCGCCCGAGGATATCAAAGCGCTGTATCGGACATGGGCGCATAGCTACGATACTGCCTTTCACGATGGGCAAGGCTACCAATTGGCACGCGAGGTGGCCGAGGCCTTTATCGCCGCTGGCGGTACCGGGCCTGTGTTGGATGTCGGGGCGGGAACCGGTCTGGTTGGTGCGCATTTGCGCGCAATGAACATCACGCCCATAGACGGCATCGACCTGTCCGAGGATATGTTGCAGGTCGCCGGGATGAAGGGCGACTATCGCGGCCTGTTCGCAGGCGATGTGACTGCGCCCTTGCAACTGCTCGACGCCCCTTATGCAGGGATTGTCAGCTCGGGCACCTTTACACTTGGCCATGTCGGGCCGGAGGCGTTGCGCAATGTTGTAGACGTCGCCGCACAGGGTGCGACATGCGTCATTTCAGTCAATGCTGCACACTTTGAGTCTGCTGGATTTGACCACGTCTTTGCCAGTTTTGGCGATGAAATTACCGATCTTCGCACCCGGGACGTCCGCATTTATGACGATCGCGCAGACGAAGCCCATCGAAATGACCTTGCGCGTCTCGTCATCTTCCAACGCAGCTAAGCTGAATAATTCGAACCCTCTTCGTCCAGAATTGCCTTCAGCTCAGCCAGGTGACGTGCGTCCTGCTCCGGATACACCTCCAACTCCTGCGCCGTCTTTTCGGCTATCTCATCAGGCAACACCCGCAATGCCATGCCAGTCTGCAGCGCCCGAATATACGTCTCGCAGGCGCGCTCGAAGTAATACATCCGATTGAATGTCTCAGCGACCGTTTGACCAATCACCAATACGCCGTGATTGCCCATGATCATCACTTTCTTCTTGGGGTCGGTGAACAGCGCCGCACAGCGTTCTCCTTCTTCTTCGAACGCGAGTCCCTCGTACCCGTCATCAATCACGTAACGATCAAAGAACGTGCAGCAATTCTGATCAATCGGGGGTAAGCGGCTGTCCTTCAACGACGCAAGCACCGTCGCAAAAATCGAATGCACATGCATCGCACAGCGTGCATGCGGGACCAGCCGGTGTATCCCACCATGTAACCCCCAGGCCGTTGGATCAGGCGCATTGGGGCCGCTTAAAGCATCCGGGTCATTGGCATCCACAACGATCATATCGCTCGCCTTGATGCGGGCGAAATGCATCTGGTTGGGGTTCATCAGAAACTTCGTCCCATCGTCGTTGATCGCTAGGCTAAAGTGGTTCGCCACCCCTTCATGCATGTTCAGTCGGGCCGTCCAACGAAAGGCTGCAGCCATGTCCACACGCTCGGCCCAGTGGGTCAGGTTTTCGGTGGGTTTGTTCATGGCCGCTCCCTTGGATTTACTGCAATGCCACGCTAATGATGGCGCAAACATCCCGCTAAAGGAAGCAGATCATGGCATTCAAGCCCGCCAAATGGCCCCGCAAGCTGCGTTCGCAAGAATGGTTCGGCGGGACGTCGAAAGACGCGATCTATCACCGGTCATGGATGAAAAATCAGGGGCTGCCCGCTGATCTGCTCGATGGTCGGCCCGTCATCGGCATCTGCAACACATGGTCCGAGTTGACACCTTGCAACGCCCATCTGCGCGATCTGGCCGAAAAGGTGAAATTCGGCGTGTATGAGGCCGGGGGCTTCCCGGTCGAATTCCCTGTCTTCTCGCCTGCTGAATCCAGCCTGCGGCCTACCGCCATGATGTTCCGCAACCTTTGTGCGATGGATGTGGAGGAAGCGATCCGGGGCAAAAGTATGGACGGCGTCGTTCTTCTTGCAGGTTGTGACAAGACCACGCCCGCTTTGCTGATGGGCGCGGCTTCGGTCGATTTGCCATCCATCGTCGTCTCAGGCGGCCCAATGCTGAATGGCCATTTCCGGGGCGAGCGGGTCGGGTCCGGTACGCATTTGTGGAAATTCTCCGAAGCGGTGCGCGCGGGCGAAATGACCGCCGAAGAATTTGTGGAGGCAGAGGCATCCATGTCCCGCTCTCCTGGCTCCTGCAACACAATGGGCACAGCCAGCACAATGGCATCCATGGCCGAGGCGTTGGGTATGGCCCTGTCCGGCAATGCCGCGATCCCCGCCGTCGACAGCCGCCGCCGCGTAATGGCGCATCTGACGGGTCGTCGCATCGTGGATATGGTCAAGGATGACTTGAAACCATCCGACGTGATGACAAAGCAGGCGTTTGAAAACGCGATCCGCACCAATGCGGCAATCGGCGGTTCGACCAATGCGGTGATCCACCTGCTGGCCATGGCGGGCCGGACCGCAAATGTTGACCTGACCCTTGATGATTGGGACCGTTTGGGGCGGGACGTGCCCACAATCGTCAACCTGATGCCGTCGGGCAAATACCTGATGGAGGAATTCTTTTACGCCGGGGGCCTGCCCGTCGTGATCAAACGACTGGGCGAAGCGGGGCTGTTGCACAAGGACGCGCTCACCGTCTCCGGCGGGTCGATGTGGGACGAGGTCAAGCACGTCAAAAACTGGAACGAAGACGTCATCCTACCTGTTGAAAAGGCGCTGACCAAATCCGGCGGCATCGCTGTTTTGCGCGGCAACTTGGCGCCAGGTGGAGCGGTGCTGAAACCCTCAGCCGCGACGCCGGAACTGATGCAACACAAAGGCCGCGCTGTCGTGTTTGAGGATATCGACGACTACAAGGCCCGCATCAATGATGACGATCTGGACATAGACGAAACCTGCGTCATGGTTCTGAAAAACTGCGGGCCACGCGGCTATCCCGGTATGGCCGAAGTGGGCAACATGGGCCTGCCACCCAAGATCCTGAAAAAGGGGATCACCGATATGGTCCGTATCTCGGATGCGCGCATGTCCGGTACTGCTTTTGGCACGGTTGTGTTGCACACCACACCAGAGGCCGCGCGTGGCGGTCCACTGGCTGTGGTCCAAGACGGGGATATGATCGAACTGGACGTAGAGGCGCGCCGTCTGCATCTGGATATCAGCGACGCAGAGCTTGAAGCCCGCCTCGCAAAATGGACGGCCGAGGCATCGGGCGCCAATCCGCGTCCTGAAAGTGGCTATGCGATGCTGTACCACGACCGGGTCATGGGCGCTGATACAGGGGCCGATTTTGACTTTCTCGTCGGTCATCGCGGCAACGCCGTTGGCAAGGAAGCCCACTGATGACACCCATCTGCCTTGTGGGCATCGGCAAAATCGCCGTAGATCAGCATGTGCCATCCATCAATGCCAGCAATGACTGGGATCTTGCCGCAACGGTTAGCCACGCGGGTAAGGTGGACGGCGTCCCCGCCTATACCGATTTCGATCAGATGCTGGCCGAAACAGATATCCCTGTCATCTCGCTGTGCCTGCCACCGGTCCCACGCTACGAATATGCGGCCAAGGCTATCGCTGCCGGTCGTCACGTGATGCTGGAAAAGCCACCCGGCGCGACGCTGGCCGAGGTGCACGCGCTGGCGGACATGGCGCAGGCCGCTGGCGTCACGCTTTACACCACTTGGCACAGCCGGATGGCCAATGGCGTCGCCCCGGCCAAGGCGTGGTTGGCGGACAAAGAGATCACAGGCGCGCATATTTCATGGAAAGAGGATGTGCGGCGCTGGCATCCCGGTCAGAACTGGGTGTTTGAACCGGGCGGGATGGGTGTTTTTGACCCAGGCAGCAATGCATTGTCGATCATCACCGAAATTCTGCCGATGCCAATCCATCTGCAATCGGCTGAGCTTTTGTTCCCCTCCAACTGCGACACGCCTATCGCGGCGCAACTGCAATGGACCGAAAATGTCACAGGCGACTTCGACTGGCGGCAAGAGGGACCGCAAAGCTGGGACATCACGGTTGAAACAACCGCTGGCGGCCAGCTGGCCCTCCACGACGGCGGCGCGCGTTTGCTGATTGACGGGGCAGAGGTCGCCGCAGGTGAAGACCGGGAATATCCCGCGCTCTATGATCGGATGGCGGAGCTTGTGAGAACGGGTACGTCAGAGGTGGACGTCTCCCCCATGATCCACGTCGCAGATGCGCTGACCTTGGGTAAGCGCGTGACGGTCGATCCGTTCCATTTCTGACAGACACTGTACGTACAGGATCTGTACAGCTTCTGTACGTGATCTGTACGCCATCTTCGCCCCGTTCATAAACTGCTAAAAATTTACCATTTGATAAAAAATGAATCTGTGGCAGGCTGTCTTTCGTGAAGCCACGACAGGAAACGCCCATGTCCAGCCCCATGACGCCCGGAATCGTATCGGGACGCTTGCCCGCAGAGGCGCTTGCCGAAAATTTCGGTGACCTGCATGAACCCTACGCCCCGCACGAGGCCGCCGTTGCCGCTGACCGTTGCTATTTCTGCCACGACGCGCCTTGCGTCACGGCCTGCCCGACCGACATCGATATTCCGTTGTTTATCAGACAGATCAGCACAGGCACGCCTGAAGCGGCAGCGAAGACAATCTTTGACCAGAACATCCTCGGTGGCATGTGCGCCCGCGTTTGCCCGACCGAGGATTTGTGCGAACAGGCCTGCGTGCGCGAACTGGCCGAAGGCAAGCCAGTGGAGATCGGGCGGCTACAGCGCTATGCCACTGACACGCTGATGGCCAGACAGCAGCACCCATACGACCGTGCCCCCGAAACAGGCAAAAAGGTCGCTGTGGTTGGTGCGGGCCCTGCGGGCCTCGCTTGCGCACACCGCCTTGCAATGTATGGCCACGATGTCACGATCTACGACGCCAGCAGCAAACCCGGCGGGCTGAACGAATTCGGCATAGCTGCTTATAAAACAACAGATAATTTCGCCGCCGCCGAGGTTGATTGGCTGCTTGGCATTGGTGGGATCAGTGTCAAATACGGCATGCGGCTTGGCGATAACCTGTCGCTGGATGATCTGGTCGGATGTTTCTCTGCTGTGTTTCTTGGTGTGGGGCTGGGCGGCGTGAATGCCCTGCGTGCAGAGGGCGAAGACAAAGACGGCGTTACTGATGCCGTTGATTTCATTTCAAATTTGCGCCAGGCAAGCGATCTTGCAGACCTCCCTGTCGGGCGGGACGTCGTGGTCATCGGTGGGGGGATGACCGCTGTTGACGCCGCCGTACAATCAAAACTGCTGGGCGCACAGAATGTCACCATCGCTTACCGACGTGGGCGCGACCAAATGAGCGCGAGCGGGTATGAACAGGACCTCGCCGCCTCCAAGGGTGTGCGGCTAATGTTCAACGCCCAACCTGTCGCAATCCATGGCAACGGTGCTGTCCGTGAGATTGAGCTGGAATACACGATGGATAACGGCTCAGGCCTGAAAGGGACGGGCGAGACTATGCGCCTGAAAGCTGATCAGGTCTTCACGGCCATTGGGCAAGCGTTGGAAACAGATGGCGGCCTAACGCTGGAGGGGCGCAAGATCGCTGTCACGGGCACAGGCCGCACCAGCCGCGATGGCGTCTGGGCAGGCGGCGATTGCGCCAGTGGCGGTGATGACCTGACGGTCACAGCTGTCGCGGAGGGGCGCGATGCGGCGATGGATATTCATGTAACCCTGATGGAGGGCGCGTAACATGGCAGATCTGACAACTGATTTCCTGGGTATCAAAAGCCCGAACCCGTTCTGGCTCGCATCGGCACCACCAACGGATAAGGAATATAACGTTCGCCGCGCGTTTGAGGCCGGGTGGGGCGGTGTTGTCTGGAAAACCCTTGGTGCCGAAGGTCCGCCGGTCGTCAACGTCAATGGCCCGCGTTACGGCGCAATCTATGGGGCAGATCGGCGTTTGCTGGGCCTCAACAATATCGAACTGATTACCGACCGTCCGCTGGAAACGAACCTTGAAGAAATCGCTCGGGTCAAAGCCGACTACCCCGACCGTGCGATGATCGTCAGCATTATGGTGCCGTGTGAGGAGGAGGCCTGGAAAGCCATTCTGCCACGTGTGGCGGAGACCGGTGCAGACGGGATTGAGCTGAATTTTGGCTGCCCGCATGGCATGTCGGAACGCGGCATGGGCTCTGCAGTGGGGCAGGTGCCGGAATACATCCAGATGGTCACCGAATGGTGCAAAAAGTATTATGACAAGCCGGTGATCGTGAAGCTGACGCCGAATATCACCGATGTTCGCAAGCCCGCTGCAGCGGCAAAGGCGGGCGGTGCTGATGCGGTGAGTCTGATCAACACGATCAATTCGATCACATCCGTGAACCTCGACACCATGTCGCCAGAGCCGTCCATTGACGGCAAGGGCAGCCATGGCGGCTATTGCGGTCCGGCGGTGAAGCCGATTGCGATGTCGATGGTCTCTGAAATTGCGCGGCACGAAGAAACCCGTGGACTGCCGATCAGCGGCATTGGCGGCATCACCACGTGGCGCGACGCGGCAGAGTTCATCAGCCTCGGCTGCGGCAATGTGCAGGTCTGCACCGCGGCCATGACCTATGGGTTCAAGATCGTGCAGGAAATGATCAGCGGGCTGTCGGAATGGATGGATGAGAAGGGCTATACCTCCGTCGAAGAGGTCATAGGCCGCGCCGTGCCGAACGTGACTGACTGGCAGTACCTGAACCTCAACTACGTCGCCAAGGCCAAGATCAGTCAGGATGATTGCATAAAATGCGGGCGCTGCTATGCGGCTTGCGAAGACACCAGCCACCAGGCCATTGCAATGTCCGAGGATCGGACCTTCACTGTGATCGATGAAGAATGCGTCGCCTGCAACCTTTGCGTCGATGTGTGCCCGGTCGAAAACTGCATCACGATGGAGCCGATGAACCCGGGTGAGGTCGATCCGCGTACAGGCAAAACCGTCGAGAAAGAATACGCAAACTGGACGACCCATCCCAACAACCCGGGTGCGGTGGCGGCAGAGTAGTCAGGCCGTCAGCAGTTTTTCATATAGCGTATCAAGGAACATGGCCGCCCCATCATAGGGCGGCTTGTCACCCAGAACGGCCCGCACCTGCACGTCGAAATCGGCGTAATGCTGGGTTAACGCCCAGATCGAAAAGATCAGATGGTGCGGATCAACATCCGCAATCAACCCGGCTTTGGCCCAGCCCTTGATGATCGCCGCCTTGTCATCAACCATCTTTTTGAGGTCATCGCGCAGAATGTCCAGAATACGCGGCGCGCCTTGCAAAATCTCGTTGGCAAACAAGCGGCTTTCCCGCGGATAATCCTGGCTGAGGGCCAGCTTGCGCTGGGCGTAGGCCATGATTTCCTTCACTGGGTCGCCATCGGGATCAAGCGCATGCAAAGGGGCAAGCCAGTTTTCAAGCAACCGTTCCAGAAGGGCCGTGTGGATCGCCTCTTTCGACGGGAAGTAGTAAAGCAGGTTCGGTTTCGACAGGCCCGCTGTCGCTGCAATCAGATCAAGCGTTGACCCCCGAAAACCGTATTGCGAGAACACATCAAGACCTGCATCCAGTATGGCAGTTCGGTTGCGCATCTGAATGCGGGTTGGTGGTTTGTTCATGATTGATATCTGCTCATTTTTCAGGCGTCTCTCACGGATCTGCGGCCACTTTGCCGCCGTCGGTTGCATCTGCCTAAGTCTGTTGCAGAAACCTTGACTGATACCCTGCCTCTGTTAGCGTTGATTTGACCACTTGGTCAAACCAAGACTGCCCTAGCCAATCAGGAGAAAGCCATGGCCGCACCCGGTGAAAACCTTCGGATTAACGGTGAACGCCTGTGGGACAGCCTGATGGAAATGGCAAAGATTGGCCCCGGTGTGGCGGGCGGGAATAATCGGCAGACACTGACGGATGAAGATAGCGAGGGCCGTCATCTGTTCCAGAAGTGGTGCGAGGACGCGGGCTGCACCATGGGCGTCGATGAGATTGGCAACATGTTCGCGCGGCGCGAAGGCACGGACCCGGATGCGCTGCCCGTCTATGTCGGCTCACACCTCGATACGCAGCCCACAGGCGGCAAATATGATGGCGTGCTGGGCGTGCTGGGTGGGTTAGAGATTATCCGCACCCTCAATGATCTGGATATCAAAACCAAACATCCGATTGTCGTCACCAACTGGACGAATGAAGAGGGCACCCGCTATGCACCGGCAATGCTCGCCTCTGGGGTTTTTGCGGGAAAGCATGAACTGGACTGGGCCTTTGATCGGGTCGATGCAGACGGCAAGCGCTTTGGGGATGAGCTGGAACGGATCGGATGGAAAGGGACCGAAAAAGTCGGCGACCGCAAGATGCATGCCTTCTTTGAGCTGCACATCGAACAAGGCCCAATCCTTGAGGCCGAAGGCAAGGATATCGGCGTCGTCACCCATGGGCAGGGCCTGCGCTGGATCGAATGCACGGTGACGGGCAAGGAAAGCCACACCGGCTCGACCCCGATGCATATGCGCAAGAATGCGGGGCGCGGCCTCGCCCTGATTACTGAGCTGGTCCACGAGATCGCGATGAAGAACCAGCCCAACGCGGTGGGCGCCATCGGCCATATCGACGTCTATCCCAACAGCCGTAACATCATCCCCGGCAAGGTGGTCTTTACCGTCGATATGCGGACGCATCTGCTGGATAAGCTGAACGGCATGGTGGACGAACTGATGGAGCGCGCGCCGAAGCTGTGTGAAGACATCGGTGTGACATTCGCGGCCGAAATCGTCGGCCAATTCGACCCGCCCGCCTTTGACGAAGGCTGCGTGAAGGCCGTGCGGAACGCGGCAGAGCGGTTGGGCTATAGCCACATGGACATCGTATCTGGCGCGGGGCATGATGCCTGCTGGATCAACGACCTCTACCCGACATCCATGGTCATGTGCCCCTGCGTGGATGGGCTGAGCCATAACGAGGCCGAAGAAATCAGCCCCGAATGGGCGCGGGCCGGGACGGACGTCCTGTTCCACGCGGTGGTCGAGACGGCGGAGATTGTGGGGTGAAGTCAGGGTTTTTGAGACATTTTCTTGTTTTCACGCCCGTCTTTGCGCTGATTACCATCGTAATGGATATCATGTTTGACCAGATATGGCCGCCAGAGTTTCTCGACGTTGGCATCTCGGCTCTTATTGCGGGGGCAATCTATGCGACTTTGATGACGCTCTGGCTTGGGCAAAGAAAGGATGAGGGGGAATAGAAATGACAAAAGTGATCAAGAACGGCACCATCGTTACGCATGATCTGACCTACAAGGCGGACGTCTTGATCGACGGCGGCAAGATCATCGAAATCGGCCCGGATCTGAAAGGGGACGAGGAGCTTGACGCGACCGGCTGCTACGTCATGCCCGGCGGCATTGACCCGCATGTCCATCTGGAGATGCCGTTTATGGGCACCTATTCCAGCGACGATTTCGAAAGTGGTACCCGCGCGGGCCTTGCCGGTGGCACCACGATGGTCGTCGATTTCTGCCTGCCCAATCAAGGCGAAAGCCTGCTCGATGCGATCAAGCGCTGGGACAATAAATCGACCCGCGCCAATTGCGATTATTCCTTCCACATGGCCGTCACGTGGTGGGGCGAGCAGGTGTTTAACGACATGGAAACGGTCGTGAAGGACCGCGGCATCAACACGTTTAAACACTTCCTCGCCTATAAGGGCGCGCTGATGGTGAATGATGATGAGCTTTTCGCCAGCTTCAACCGGCTGTCTGAGCTGGGCGCTATCGCCATGGTCCATGCCGAAAATGGGGATGTGGTGGCCGAGATGACGGCGAAACTGCTGGCCGAAGGCAATACCGGTCCCGAAGGCCACGCCTATTCCCGGCCTTCTCAGGTCGAGGGCGAGGCGACGAACCGCGCGATCATGATCGCCGATATGGCGGGCGTGCCGCTTTATGTGGTCCATACCTCTTGCGAGGAAGCGCATGAGGCGATCCGCCGTGCCCGCCAACAGGGCAAGCGCGTCTGGGGTGAGCCGCTGATCCAGCATCTCACCCTCGATGAATCCGAGTATTTCAACAAGGATTGGGACCATGCCGCCCGCCGCGTTATGTCGCCCCCGTTCCGAAACAAGCAGCATCAGGATAGCCTCTGGGCCGGGCTGCAGGCGGGGTCGCTGTCGGTAGTGGCGACGGATCACTGCGCCTTTACAACCGAACAGAAGCGGACCGGCGTTGGCGATTTCTCGAAGATTCCCAACGGGACCGGTGGGCTTGAGGACCGGATGCCGATGCTTTGGACCCATGGAGTGAAGACCGGGCGGCTGACGCCGAATGAGTTTGTGGCCGTGACCTCGACCAATATCGCGAAGATCCTGAACTGCTATCCCAAGAAGGGCGCGGTGCTGGTCGGCGCCGATGCCGATCTGGTGGTCTGGGACCCGGAAAAGTCGAAGACGATCACGGCGGGGGCACAGCAATCGGCCATCGACTACAACGTGTTCGAAGGAAAAGAGGTGACAGGTCTGCCCCGGTTTACGCTGACGCGCGGTCAGGTGGCCGTGCATGACGGAGAGATCCGCACACAGGAAGGGCACGGAAAGTTCGTAGCGCGCGAGGCGAATACGCCGGTGAACAAGGCGCTTTCGTCTTGGAAAGAACTGACCGCGCCGATGCCGATTGAACGGACGGGTATTCCTGCGACGGGGGTGTAGCCGATGAAGTTGGCCCTTGTGGTCATAGCGTTTTTGTTAACGACGCCGGTCCTTGCAGATGTGTATGGCAATAACGCGGGCTGTGCCCTGTATCTTGATGCGCCAGGACGGACGGATCAGGCTTTGATCTGGTTTCCGGGAGACCGCGTTGAGTTTAACGCCGACATTTGTCCAATCACTGGCATGCGGCAGATTGGGATCGGCGCGCATATGGTGACGCTGTCTTGTACGAACCGGGACAAAACATGGGAAAGTGTCTATTTGGTGCGCGCCATGACAGACTCCGATGATTTTGATTTCGCGCCTGAAGCCAACCCTGGTGAAAGAACGAAAGTCAGTCTGTGTCAGTAAATACCGTCATTCAGGCGCAAGCGCTCAACCTTACTTTTGAAACCAATGACGGCCCTGTTCATGCGCTCAAGGACGTTAATCTTGATATTGCCAAGGGCGATTTTGTCAGCTTCATCGGTCCATCGGGCTGCGGCAAGACGACTTTTCTACGTTGTATCGCAGGGCTCGAAACGCCCACAGGCGGAGAGATCACCGTCAACGGCATGACCCCGGATGAGGCGCGGCGGGCGCGCGCTTATGGCTATGTGTTTCAGGCGGCGGGGCTTTATCCCTGGCGCACGATTGGCGGCAATATCCGCCTGCCGCTGGAGATTATGGGGTTTTCGAAATCGGATCAGGCAGAGCGGGTGGGCCGTGTGTTGGAACTGGTCGATCTGGCGGGGTTTGAGAAGAAGTTTCCGTGGCAGCTTTCAGGGGGCATGCAGCAGCGGGCCTCGATTGCCCGCGCGCTGGCCTTTGACGCCGCTATTCTGCTGATGGACGAACCGTTTGGTGCCCTGGATGAGATCGTGCGCGACCATCTGAACGAACAACTTCTCGAGCTTTGGGCGCGCACGGGGAAGACGATTGGATTTGTCACGCACTCCATCCCTGAAGCGGTGTATCTGTCCACCAAGATTGTTGTCATGTCTCCGCGCCCCGGTCGCATCACGGATGTGATCGACAGCCCTTTGCCGAAGGAGCGGCCTTTGGACATTCGCGATAGCTCTGAATTTATCGAAATTGCGCATCGTGTGCGAGATGGTCTGCGGGCGGGGCATGTGGATGACTAGGGATTGCCTCCGGCGGGAGTATTTTCGGCGAGATGATAGAGGCCTTTCATGAAGTCTCTGCTGCCTGTCCTGACGGTTGTTGGTGCGATCCTGTTGTTTTGGGTCGTTTCCGTTGTGCCAATGAACATGCATCTGACCGCAGATCAGGCGCAGCGGGATAGCCTGACCGTCAGCCCGGAAACTCCTGCCGAACGGCAGGCGTATTCGGGCCTTGGCCTAACCCTGCAGAACCCCGGTTTGATCAGTCGTACCTATGGTCTGGAACGACCGCGTCTGCCCTCACCCCATCAGGTGGGGGCCGAGATGTGGGATACGATTTTTGAAAAGCGTATCACGTCGCGGCGGTCGCTGGTCTATCACGGCTGGGTGACGCTGTCGGCGACATTGCTGGGGTTTGTGATTGGCACGGGTCTCGGTATTCTGCTGGCGGTTGGCATTGTCTACAACAAAGCGATGGATATGAGCGTGATGCCTTGGGCGATTGCGAGCCAGACCATCCCGATCCTCGCGCTTGCGCCGATGATCATCGTGATGCTTGGCTCAATCGGGATTCAGGGGTTGTTTCCGAAGGCTGTTATCAGCGCATATCTGAGCTTTTTTCCCGTCGTCGTGGGTATGGTCAAAGGCTTGCGGAGCCCCGATGTGATGCAGGTGGACCTGTTGCGCACCTATAGTGCCAGTTCGGCGCAGGGTTTTTGGAAATTGCGATTGCCGGCATCGGTGCCGTACCTTTTTGCCTCGCTCAAGATCGGCATTTCGGCGGCATTGGTTGGGGCCATCGTTGCTGAACTACCGACCGGCGCGCGGGCCGGATTTGGTGCGCGGATGTTGGTCGGCGATCAATATGGACAGCCGCTAGTGACATGGGCCGCCCTTTTTGGGGCGGCCATTACTGCAGCGGCGTTGGTCGGGTTCTTTAGTTTGATTGAGCGGCTGACCTTGCGCCGTATGGGGATGACGGCCGCATGACTGGCGTGGCTTTCATCGGTGCACTGGCCGTATGGGGTGCGGGTTGGTTTCTGAACGCGCGGCTGGCGGCGAGTGCTTTGGCCGGAACGCGGATCGTGCGGTTGGCGGTTCCCGCAATCTTTGGCCTAACGCTGCTTGTCATGTGGGAGCTGCTGGTGCGCCTGTTGGAGGTCAGCCCGATTGTCTTGCCGCCACCGACGATGATCGCTGACAGGTTCGCAAATGAAATCCCGACGCTGTGGGCTGATTTCGTGCAGACGATCATAAAGGGTGCGATGACCGGTTATATCGTCGGTGGTCTGGCGGCTTTTGCGGTCGCAATCCTCGCCGATAGGTCGGATTTCCTGACCCGCGGCATCCTGCCTGTGGGCAGCTTCATGGCAGCGCTACCGATTGTCGGGATCGCACCCATCTTTGTGCGCTGGTTGGGCAGCGATTGGCAGTCAAAAGCGGCGGTCGTGGCTGTCATGGTGTTTTTTCCGATTCTTGTGAATGCAGTTGCGGGGCTGCGCGACACGACTGCGATGCAGCGCGACCTGACGCGTACCTATGGGGCGGGGTATTGGGCGACGCTGTTCAAACTGCGCCTACCAGCGGCGATGCCATTCATCTTCAACGGTCTGAAGATTGCGACCACTTTGGCATTGATCGGGGCGATTGTTGCTGAATTTTTTGGCTCACCGACTGTCGGCATGGGCTTTCGGATATCGACATCCGTCGGCCAGCTTGCCCTTGATATGGTTTGGGCCGAGATTGTGGTCGCTGCGTTGGCTGGCAGCGCATTTTATGGATTGATGGCATGGATTGAGGGGCGGGTGACGTTCTGGCACCCATCGCAACGCAAATAGACACGCCCCGTTAAGAGGGCGCAACACCAACTAGGAGAAGAGTACATGAAAAAGTTGATGCTGGCGGCCGCACTCGCCGCAGGTCTGGGCGGGACGGCCCAGGCTGACGGGCATGCAAACGATGTGACGCTGCAACTGCAGTGGGTCACGCAATCCCAATTCGCGGGCTATTATGTGGCGCTTGATCAGGGGTTCTATGAGGAAGAAGGGCTGAACGTCACCATCCTGCCCGGCGGGCCGGATATCGCACCGCCACAGGTGCTGGCTGGCGGCGGTGCCGATGTGATGCTGAACTGGATGCCGTCCGCCCTTGCGGCCCGTGAAAAGGGTCTGCCCGTCGTCAATATCGCCCAGCCCTTCAAGACATCCGGCCTGATGCTGACCTGCTGGAAGGACACAGGCATCGAAACGGTCGAAGACTTCCGGGGCAAGACCATCGGCGTCTGGTTCTTCGGCAACGAATACCCGTTCCTCAGCTGGATGTCGCAGGCCGGCATTCCCACCGATGGCGGCGATGACGGGGTCACCGTTCTGCGCCAGGGCTTCAACGTTGACCCGCTGCTGAACCGCGAGGCCGACTGCATCTCAACCATGACCTACAACGAATACGGTCAGGTGCTGGATGCGGGTGTATCCGAGGATGAGTTGGTCACCTTCAAATACGAAGAACAGGGCGTGGCCACGCTGGAAGACGGCATCTGGGCACTTGAGGAAAATCTTGATGATCCGGTGTTCGTCGACAAGATGGTGCGCTTTGTCCGCGCTTCGATGAAGGGTTGGAAATGGGCCGAGGAAAACCCGGAAGATGCTGCAGGTATCGTGCTGGATTACGATGAAACCGGCGCGCAGGGTGAAGCTGCACAAATCCGCATGATGGGTGAGATCGCAAAGCTTACGGCCGGATCAGATGGGTCGCTTGACCCCGCTGATTTCCAGCGGACGGTTGATACATTGCTGGCAGGTGGATCAGACCCCGTGATTACGGCGCAGCCAGAAGGTGCGTGGACCAGTGTGATCACAGATCAGGCCCTGAATTAAGAGCGCAATTGTCAAAACGCTTGGTTGGGCCCTATGACCCGACTTTATCGAAAGTCCTGGGGTTTCCTGGGGCTTTCGTTTTTTGAAGTGCGCACTTTATCCTAACCAAAAGTGAGGTGGAGTCGCCTCATTTCCGTGTAGCCAGATACGCTATGTATGCTTAGGCTGCTGCGTAGTACTGGGTATTCACAGTACGATACGTTGCCGATATAGAGCAAATTGGTAAGTTTCTTTTACCACAGATCCGGGGAGGGGTCTGGTTCCAAAATAAGGGAGGGTCCTTGATGACCATTCGTACTTTCGCCGCCGCTGCTGCTGCAAGCATTGCGCTAACTGCACCTGCCACTGCGCAGGAAACTTTTGAGATGACATCAGCCTTTGGTAAGAACCTGCCCATCCTTGGCACGGCTGCCGTGGGTTTTACTGAAAAGCTGAACTCGATCACTGAAGATGTGGAGTTTGAGCATTTCGATCCCGGTGAACTTGTCCCTGCGCTTGAGGCGCTTGATGCGGTGTCAAACGGCTCGGTCGACGCAGCATACACAACGGCAGGTTACTGGCAGGGCAAAATACCCGCCGCTTCGCTATTTGCTGCAGTGCCATTCGGACCTGAGGCGGGCGAGTTCCTTGGCTGGATGATGTATGACGATGGTACAGAACTGTTCCAGCGTATGTACGACGAAGCCGGATATAATGTGCATGTCATCCCTTGCGGCATCATCGCGCCGGAAACATCTGGCTGGTTCAAGAATGAAATCAACTCTGTCTCTGACCTTGAAGGTCTGAACATGCGGTTCTTTGGACTGGGTGCCGAAGTGATGCAGCGTTTGGGCGTGTCCACGTCGCTGCTGGCGGGTGGCGATATCTTCCCTGCGCTGGAACGTGGTGCAATTGACGCGACCGAGTTTTCGATGCCGCGGATCGATGCCCGCTTGGGCTTCTACAATATTGCGAAATACAACTACTTCCCTGGCTGGCACCAGCCCGCAACTCTTTTTGAGTTGTTGATCAACAAGGATCGTTGGGAAGATCTGGATGAGATTTCCCAGAACCAGATTGCGATCGCTTGCATGGCCAACATCACTGATAACTATGCCGAAGGCGAGGCGACGAACTTTGCGGCGATGCAGGACAATGTTGAAAACAATGGGGTGACGATCAAGCAATGGTCACCTGAAATGTTGGAGGCATTTGAAACAGCTTGGGACGAAGTCGCAGCCGAGCTTGCTTCAGAAGACGAGTACTTTGCAGAGGTTTGGGCAGACCTGCAGGAATTCCGTGCTGGATATAAGGTATGGAACAACAACATCTACCTGCCACGTCCACGCAACTAAGCTGACATATGCATATCGGCGCAGGATTTGCGCCGATATGCCCTGTATCCGGGGCGGTATTCATCGTCCCCGGCACCAGCCTGACATTCGGAAGGGGAGAGCCGAATTATAGGGTCTGCACTTGGTCGAGGAGGACCGTTTCATGCAGTCAGTTGAAGAAATTGCCGCGGTCAATGACCCTGGCGAGGTCGGAAGAGAGGCGCACAACTGGGGCGACCGCCTGACCGTCTTCATTTCCAACTTATTTGCTTGGATCTTTCCCATTCTTATGATGGCGATCTGCGCCCAGGTTGTGTTGCGAAGCGCAGGAATGAATCAGGCCTGGCTTGATGACTTTCAGTGGTGGTTATACGGCTCTGCTGTGCTGGTCGGGATTGGCTATGCGGTGACAACAAACAGTCACGTGCGGGTCGACATCCGCTATGATAATTTTCCAGAAAAGAAGAAGCTGCGCACAGACATCTTTGCGCTTGGCTGGCTTTTTCTACCGTTCATCATTTTATGCTGGGACGTGACGGTGCACTATGCAGTTGCCTCTGTCGTGGCTGATGAAGGCTCTGACAGTCCAAATGGTTTGCACAACCTTTGGATTCTGAAGCTCATGATGAATGCAAGTTTTGTGATCATCGGCTTCGCTGCCTGGTCTGCTTATGTTCGGTATCTGTCGAAACTGATGAAGCCAACGCTGTCGCGGCAAATGATCTATGCATTTCCAGCGACGATGTTTTTGATCAACCTGGCCGTTTACTACATGATTTGGTGGTTCATCTACTTGACCAGTCCGGAAGGCACGACGTCACGCGAAGTCGGCAGAAGCACGATTTTCGATGAATTCGCGCTTGGTGCCTATGACATCAAATACACAATCGTCATTACGCTGGTCGTGACCCTGGCGTTGATTGGCCTGGCCCGGTTTCTCGACCGTGGCGCACGTCAAAACAGTGCTGGTTAAGGGGACCTGATATGCTGGAATATATTGGTCAGTTCCTGACACTAAACGAAATCGCCGTGATGGCGATGTTTGGCACATTCATCTGGATGTTGTTTCGCGGAATCCCGGTTGCAATGGCGTTGGTGGGTGTCAGCCTTGTCTTTGTGCTGATTGCCGAATTTTTTCTGGATCCGTTTCGGGGATCCTTCCGCGATATCATTGATTTTGACCGCACCGGGATAAACTATCAGCGTCTGCAGGCGCTATCGGGGCGTCTGTTCGGCAACATCGTAAAGAACCCGGTACTTGTCGCTTTGCCGATGTTTATCTTTATGGGTCTGATGCTCGACCAGTCGGGCGTTGCCCAGCGTATGATGCACGCTATGCAAAAGCTGTTCGGCTCGCTGCGCGGTGGGCTGTCGCTGACCGTCTTGCTGATCGGGATCATCCTGGCAGCGTCAACCGGTGTGATTGGCGCTTCTGTGACGCTGTTGGGCGTAATGGCATTGCCTGCGATGATGAAGCAGAACTATTCCAAGCCCATCGCCACAGGCACGATTGCATCTGCGGGAACATTAGGGATTCTGATCCCCCCTTCGATCATGTTGGTGATCATGTCGGATCAGCTGGCGATCAGTCTGGGTGACCTGTTCATGGGCGCGCTATTTCCCGGGCTGATTCTCGGCGCACTTTATATCATCTTCATTGTCATCTACGGTTTGATCAATCCAGACGCGATGCCTGCACCAGAAAAGGCAGGCAAGATCGGATGGCCTGAAGTTAAGGAAGTACTTTTGGCGGTTGTTCCGCCCATGTTCTTGATCCTGTTGGTGCTGGGCTCGATCTTTGCGGGTTTTGCAACACCAACAGAAGCATCGGGATTGGGGGCATTCGGCGCGACCGTTCTGGCCTTTGTGAATGGCAAGTTAAGCTTTCGGGTGCTGCGTGATGTGAGCCGTTCGACGCTGAATACATCGGGCTATATCGTCGGTATCTTCTTGGCTGCGAACTTCTTTGCTTATGTGCTGCGGCGTTATGGCGGGGATGAAATCGTTCAGCACCTGGTGCTTTCCGCCTTTGATGATCCCTATCTCACCGTGGCCTTCATTCTGTTCATCGTATTCCTGTTGGGCTTCTTGCTAGACTGGATTGAGATCACGATCATCATCATGCCATTGATGTTGCCGATCATCCTTTCATTGGAACTGGCTGTTCCGGGGTTTGATCAGGTGCGGGATCCTTCGGTTGTCTGGTTTGCCATTCTCGTGGCGGTGACGTTGCAGACATCCTTCCTGACCCCCCCGGTCGGTTTCGCGCTGTTCTATCTCAAAGGTGTTTGTCCGCCGGGTGTCACGCTGGGCCACATCTATAAGGGTATTATCCCGTTTGTGATGTTGCAGTTGTTGGGCTTGTTCATCGTGTTCGAGTTTCCGGCTTTGACGACTTGGCTACCGTCTGTCGCTTATGGCAACTGATCCTACATCCAAAGGGCCCGTTCTGGGTCCTTTGGGTCCGCGGGCTGGTGACGAACCAGACTGCCGCTGCCACCTTACTCTGTCGCCATTGTGACTGTTTGTGAGACATGCGCATGGCTTTCACCAGACGCTTGTTCGGGCACCTGTAAGACGGTCAGATGCTCGTGACTTTGGCACGAGATGCAGAGCTCTAGGCATAGCTGCGGACCAGACTTGATGCGATGAGACCCCATCCATCGGCCACAACAAAAAACGCGAGTTTGAAAGGGAGCGATACAATTGCGGGTGGGACCATCATCATTCCCATCGACATCAAGACAGCGGCGACGACAAGATCAATGATGAGGAATGGAATAAAGATGAGGAAGCCGACCTGAAAAGCGCGTTCCATTTCGCTTAAAAGAAATGACGGGATAAGGATGGAAAGTGGTGCCTCATCGGGGGTCGTTCGTAGGTCGACATCTGGCCGTAAATCGACCAGTGCCGCGAAAGTGTCAGATGCGATGCGCGCGGACATAAACGTGCGCAATGGTTCCATCGTCCGAAAGAACGCTTGTTCGAGCGGCAGGTTATCGTTCAGCAATGGATTGATTCCGCTGTTCCAAGCCTCGATGAAAACAGGTTCCATAACGAAATAGGTCAGGAACATTGCAAGGCTGACCAACAGCATGTTGGGCGGCGATTGCTGTAGACCGATGGCCTGCCGCAGGATGGCGAAGACTGTCACGATGAATGGGAAACATGTCACCATGATTGCGATCCCGGGCACAATGCTCAGGACGGTAATCAGGAGAAGAAGCTGAACGGATCGAGTGGCAAGTGACCCGTCATCGCCCAGTGTGATCGATACATCCTGGGCCTGAGCAGGTCCTGCAAGAAATACAGCACTTAGCACTGCCATGGCCCATAAGTACCACATTTAGGATAACTCACCCTTGTCGGATGCAACCTCTGTCAGGCGCACCGCAAGTTGACCAGGTTCACCGCCTTCCAACTCTTGCAGCTCGCCACGCGCGATCAATTTGTCGCCGACATATAGTTCGACAGGGTCTTCGATCCGTTTGTCCAAAGGAAGAACGGCATCTTCGTTGAGCGTCAGAAGATCTTTGACCAGTGGGCGCGCTTTGCCGACAGAAACTGAGATCTCGATCGGAATATTGTGCAGCGGGTGGTCATCACCGGCAGGGCGAAGATCGTCGTGAGTGTCATCCATGGGCATCTGTCCTGTTTTCAATATGATGAATGGCGCGCATTGTTTCAGTGATGGCTGATAGAAGACGGTCCATGTCCAGCAGAGTTTCGGTGCGACCGTTTTTGATCATGGCTGCATGTTCGGTTAACGCAGGATCAGCGTGAACATCGATCTGGGCGACTGTAGACGCGGCTGCCTGCGTAACGGCCGCATGCTGGGTGGGATGCACATGAACTGTTAGCGCCTTTGAGACATCCTGTTGAGCGGCTGCAGCAAGCATCTCGGACAGTTGGTTGGCAAAGCCGTTTTCCACGCAATGCGGTAGGACCTTGTCGACGATGTCTTGCAAGAGTGGTGCAAGCGCATCCAGCGTCTGCTTGCAGGCCTCAGCATAGGTGAAATCGATACTTGTCAGCGCTTGAGCGCACTCTTCGTTTAAAGTCGCTGCTGCTGCAGATGCCGCCTGCAAACCTGCTGCATAGCCTTCGTCGTACCCGTCCTGATACGTACCTTGCTCAGCAGCATCGTCGAAAACGGGGTCGTCAAAAGACTCAAGCGAGAGTATTTGCATGACTACGCCTGCTCTTTCGTCGCAGGGTCTTCAATCCAATCCTGAAGGATCTGGATCGTTTCGTTTTCACGTTCGGATATCATCTGCCGCAATCGCTGAACCGGATCGTCGCCCTGGTCCATCATTGCCATGCCACCGTCGTTCAGGTCTGGCAGTTCTGCCATGCCGAACATAGGCAGTTCTCCGATTTCATCGTCATTTTCCTCGTCGCGCGTTGTCGGCGCAGGCAACAAGCGAGACGGGGCAAGGATCGGGCGGACAACAAAAAGGCCAAGGATCAAAGCAACGACTGCCAGCACACCAACCTGGATCAGCTGCATCATGTCTAATGGCAATCCAGGCGCAGGGTCTGCGATTTCGGTGCCAAGAGGGGCGATGGGTTCAAATGACATTGATTTCAGCGTGATCACGTCTCCGCGGGCTTCATCAAACCCAACAGCAGATGCAACTAACTCTTGCAGTGCGGCCAGTTCCTCGACCGAGCGAGGTGAAGTTGTGGTCGTGCCGTCATCGGCGATGGTCGTTAAATCGTTGATCAAGACAGCAACAGTCAATCGCCTGACCGCCCCCGGAGCGCGCATCACCTGACGCTCTGTTTCCGAGATTTCATAATTCGTTAGCGTGCGGCTTTCGCTGGTTTCATTAGCAGAAGAGCCTGCAGCCCCGCCCGCATCACCGTCAGGCAGATTCGATGCGACGGTAACATCGCCACCTCTGCTGTCGCTCGAGGTTCCCGCGCTTTCTGTCACATCGGTGCTGATTGCAATACGGCTATCGGGGTCCACCCTGCGCTCTGTAATTGCTTCGGTTTCCATGACTGTATCAAGCGATAGCTCGACCACAGCATTCCCGGCGCCCACCCGCGCGGCGAGTAATCGTTCTGCACGTAGGCGTAGAGCTGCAGCGCGATCATCCCCGTTTGGATTGGGCGCGTTACCCTCGATATCGGACATGAGCCCGCCGCTATCATCAATGATTGCGACGTCCTGTGGCGCAAGACCGGGAACAGCCGATCCGACAAGATATTGCAGCGCTTTTATATGTGGCGTTGACAAGCTTCCCCCTGCTGTTGTGACTGTAACGGCGGCGGTGGGCGCCTGATCACGCTGAAAGGGACGCGTTGCCGATGTTGAGATATGCACGCGGGCGGCCCTTACATGCGGGCTTGCTAGAATTGTGCGCGCCAATTCCCCCTCTTTGGCGCGCCAATAAGCAGCATCAAACATTTGCGAAGTCGTGCTGAAGCCCGACAGCGAATCAAGTAATTCATAACCCTGACTGCCATTTGTAGGCAGCCCTTCGCTTGCCAGCCCCATGCGTAATGTGTCGCGTTGTGCCGTTGGTACATATATCGCACCTCCCCGCACATCGTATGGGATGCCGCGCTGGTCGAGCGCCGCAATGACATCACCGGCTGCGCGTGCCTCTAACCCACCGAATAAAAGTGACATGTCCTTCGTTCCAGCACCTCGCGCAAGTAAGATTACCGCTGAGAACACTGCGATTGTTGCAACAATAACAAAGACTCGACGTTGTGCATCGAGTGCGGCCCAAACAGTGCTGAGGCTTTGCAAACCAGTTCTCCATCATATTGGCGTTCTGCCGATGTTCTCTGTTTGCCCCATAGGCCTTAACAATCGGTTAGGGCTTATCAGCTTATGACGTCTATATCGATTTTTCGAAGAGGCCAAAGTATGTCGACAGATTCGGAGCCCGCAGATGATGCGCCCAAGAAGAGTTCCAAACTCCCGCTGCTAATAGGGCTTGTGCTTGCCTTGAGCGGCGGGGGTGGCGGGTGTTTTGCCGTTCAGGCGGGTCTGATTGGCGGTACAGATGGCGTGGAAGAAGAAGTTAGCGAAACCACCGAAGAAGAGGGCAAAACGCTCCCGCCGGTGGCATTTGTGGCGCTTGATCCGCTTGTAATTTCCTTACCTTCTGTCGGGGGCCGCAATCATCTACGTTTTGGTGCACAGCTAGAGGTGCCGCCGGGCTACGTTGCTGAGATCGAGGCGATAAAACCACGTATTGTCGACGTGCTGAACGGATACTTGCGTGCGGTGGACCTTGCTGAGCTTGAGGATCCGACTGCGCTTATGCGGATACGTGGGCAGATGTTGCGGCGTGTGCAGGTCGTGGCTGGTCAGGGCAAGGTGAACGATCTGCTGATCATGGAATTCGTCTTGAGTTAAGGAGCTAATAAATGCTGATGATTGCGGACATTTTGCTGGTTGCGGGCGCGCTTGGTGCGGGGTTCTATTGCTACGTCTTGTCCCGTCGTCTACGTCGGTTTACTGACCTTGAAAAAGGTGTTGGCGGTGCTGTCGCGGTCTTGTCTGCGCAAGTTGATGATCTTACTCAGACACTGACCAATGCACAGACGACGGCGAAGTCGTCTGTTGAACGTTTAGACAATGTCAGCAACCGAGCTGAGGCTGCTGCCAGACATCTTGAGTTGTTGGTGGCTTCACTGCACGACTTGCCTGATCCCGAAGCAACGAAAGCCGTGGAAAATCCGTTCTTTGTGCGCCGCTCATCAGAAGCAGAGAGCCGTCAATGAGCAGGAGTATTCGCCAAGCGCGCGGTCGCGGCGCACTCCATATTATCGCAACACTGCTGGTTGCGTCTGCCGTGGTTCGTATCTTCGCCCAGGCTGAGCCTGCTCTTGCGCAGGATACCGTTGCTGCATTTGAAGAACCGGAGGTTTCAGAAGTCGCAGTCGAAGCAGGCGGTCTTTTGACAGCGCTGCGCGCCCGCGAGCAAAGACTGATCGCACGAGAAAGGCAGTTGAGTGATCGCTTGCAAGCGCTTGAAATTGCCGAGGCCGAGATTGATGAGAAACTTGTTGCACTGCGTGACGCCGAAATGATGTTAAGCGCGACCATCGCGCAAGCAGATACTGCAGCTCAGACAGATATCGGTCAGCTGACAACAGTCTATGAGAACATGAAACCGAAAGATGCAGCGGCGTTGTTCGAGGAGATGCCTCCACAGTTTGCAGCCGGTTTTCTGGGCATGATGCGGCCAGATGCAGCTGCACAGATAATGACCGAACTTGAACCAGAGACAGCTTACTCGTTTAGCGTTGTGCTGGCAGGGCGTAACGCGAATACGCCAACCGAATAACTGCTGAGAGATCTTTAATCATTTTGGCCTAAGTCTAGGTCGAAAGAATCTGAAAAGAGGAAAGAGATCCATGGTTGGGCTCATTGGAATCGTTATCGTCTTTTCGACCGTATTTGGTGGCTACCTCTTGGCAGGCGGCAAGATGGGAATCATTATCAAAGCTTTGCCATTTGAAATGTTGATGATTTGTGGCGCAGCCATCGGTGCATTTGCGATCAGTAATGATAATTCTGCAATTAAACACACATTGAAAGACCTTGGGAAAGTATTCAAGGGTCCAAAATGGAAGGCGCAGGATTATAGAGATCTGCTATGTTTGTTGTTTGAATTGATACGTGTGGCTAGATCGAACCCAGTCGCATTAGAGGCGCATATTGAGGCACCAAATGATTCGACTATTTTTGGCAAATACCCAAGAATCCTCGGTGATGGGGAAGCCGTTGCACTGATCTGTGATACATTGCGGTCTGCCTCAATGAATTACGACGACCCGCATCAGGTCGAGGAGATCCTTGAGAAGCGGATTGAAGCCACACTGCATCATAAAATGCATTCAACACATGCCCTGCAGACAGTCGCAGACGGGTTGCCGGCGCTTGGGATTGTCGCTGCTGTTTTGGGTGTCATCAAGACGATGGCTTCCATTGATCAACCACCAGAAGTTTTGGGAAAGCTCATTGGTGGCGCGTTGGTTGGTACTTTTTTGGGCGTGTTTCTGGCCTATGGTTTTGTTGGGCCCTTCTCTGCAAAGGTAAAAGCTGTTGTTGAGGAAGACGCCCATTTTCACCAACTCATAAGAGAAGTGCTGATTGCAAACTTGCATGCGCATGCGCCAAACATTTGTATCGAAGTCGGTCGCCAAAACATGCCTGGTCATTACAGACCTTCATTTTCGGAGATGGAGGAAGCACTTAAAGCAGCTAAACAGGAAGCGGCATAATGCGCGAATTATTGATAGCATTGGTGTTTTTGTTACCATCACTCGCCAAGGCGCAAGGCGCGAATGTTCAGACTGGAGAACATAGTGAATTTACCAGAGTTGTTGTGACAATTCCACGCGACGCCGACTGGCAATTGGGGCGAAATGATGATGGCTACTTACTTCGGGTGCCTGGAATTAACGGGTATGATCTTGGGAGTTTTTTCGAGTTAATTCCAAGACAACGAATCCGCGATGCTCAAATTGGATCCGATGCCGATACACTCCAGCTGTTTGTCACATGCCAGTGTTACATTGATGCCTTTCTTGAAGACCGGAGTATCTTGGTTCTTGATGTGCGATCAGGACCGCCCCCTAGAAATGCTCGCTACGAGCAACCTATCGATGCGATCGCTGTACCGGAAAGGCAACCAATCTCGCCCACAACTTATTCAATACCTGAAAATAGTTTGCTGCCAGTCGTCATACCGCGTGCCATCAATCTTGAAATCATTGAAAGTCCTGAGATGGCGGGCAGGTCTTTTGCTAACATCGATCCCATTTCGCAACAGGTCATTGATACGCCCTCAGTTATGGTAGCCGATGAACAAACTACCGCAGACTTGCTTGCGCTCGAACAATCGATTGTAGAAAGTTTGGGGCGGGGTTTGTCTCAAGGAGTGTTGGTGCCGGACTTGGCAGGGGAAACCACCGATGGTGATCGCAATGCTACGTCGTTTGATCTATCGGCCCCCGGGGTTACCTTGCGGACTGGTGTAGATTTGGCCGCAGTGCCTCCGACTTTAGATATGACCCGTACGCAGGAGGGGCAGGTTTGTCCTTCAGAAGCATTTTTTGCTGTCTCAAGTTGGGGTGACTCACGTTCATTTTCCGAACAGCTTGGGCAGTTGCGCGCCAGCATCGTTGGTGAATTTGACCGTGTTGATGAAGAACAGTTATTAGCAAAGGCGCGGCTATTCGTCTATTTTGGGTTTGGGCGCGAAGCCATTCAAACTTTGCAACTTGATGGTTCCGTGTCTCAGGAGCGTCGTTATCTGGCCGGCGTCGCGCAGATAATCGATGATGACGCCGTTACACAGGGGCTCTTTGAGAAGTTGGTGAGCTGTCAATCTGATGTTGCACTCTGGGCGTTTCTTGCAGCGAATGGTACTGGATTGGATGCCGCTGTTGATGCGTCAACCGTCTTGCGTGCTTTCAAGTCATTGCCGCCGCACCTGCAAGCGCATTTGGGCGCGCGTTTGTCTGAAAAGTTCCTTAATATCGATGACGAAGACAGTGCATTGCAAGCTATTAACATGGCCGTCGCACAGCCTGAACCGACGGCAGAAACGCAGCTAGTTGAAGCGACTCTGCTGCAGGATTTGGGTGAGCATGAAGAAGCGACTGATGTGCTAATGGAGCTTGCACGCTCGAATAATCGCACAACAGTTGAGGCAATGACCGCTTTTCTTCAAGATGCAATTCAGCAGGATTTTGAACTTACCAGTCAAGATTTTGAACTTGCCGATGCGCTAAGGTTTGAGAACGCGCTGGCACCTGCTGTCAAATACTTGGAGTTGGCTCAAATGCGTGCGTACTTACACCAGGGTGAATTTACGGAAGCGCAGCAGCTTTATGCCGAATTGGCGTTGTCAGCTGATGAAGGGGATCTAGATAGCATCGCCGATGAATTGGCAGAGGCATTTACTGCCCATGATGATGACATCCAGTTCTTGGAATTTGCCTTTGACCCGCCCGTTATGGAATTTCAACAGCCTACTGCGCTTGCCATAGCAGAAAGATTATTAAGTTTGGGATTTCCAGAACGTTCATTGGAGTTGCTTGAGACCAGTTCAGTGCCCCTGAACAATTCAGAAGGCCAATACTTGCGCGCTGAAGCTGCATTGTTGCTTGGGGACGCAGATGCCGCGCTCGGTTGGCTTCAGGGATTGGAAGGAGAGCGTGCTGCGGCGCTGATTCGGGCAGCAACGGACGTAAGTAGTGGCGCAGCCTTCAATCGTAGCCAACGAAGCCAGGATGAAGCCGTACTACAAGCATGGCAGCGCAATAATTGGTCAGAGCTATCGGCGGATGATGAGACGCTTCTTCGCGATGTTTCAGCTACTGTTCGAGAGGAACCCGTTTCGGTCGCCATTATGGATTCCCCACTTTTGAGCGGTCGTACTTTGTTGGAGCAGTCAGCGCAGTCGCGTGAAGTTCTTGATCGTTTGTTGGAGCGTTTTGACATCGCACCAGATCCTTAGTGCTGATGGAATGCGTTACTTGTCACGAATGCTAGGGAACTACATTGAATAAGAAAAAGCTCTCCAAGAAATGAGAGTTGACGTTTATGCTATCAGAGTAGAGCATGTATACTGAATTTGTTTTCGATTTTTCCTTAACTCTACCCGTCTTTCAATTTATGATATTGGACTATTTTAAATCCATCCAATAAAATTGTAGATTAAGAAACAGAGATTTACTCATCATAAATTTGTCAAAACAATATTAAGAATACCTTGCTTACAAAAAATCGTAGAATAAGTGCGAGAAGTACAGAATCAGCGATGTAACTTTCTATAAGTTGAGTGTTATGACTGGCAAGATAATCGTTTCGGGCAATCGTCTTGGAGGCCTTGATTGATTCAGCGATGAGCCGCATGCGGTCAAAGGTGGGATTTATTGTACTCAGCGGATGCGATGCTGAACAATACGAGGCTGTAAGACTTTGCAGAAGAACACTTGATGATAGCTTTGCGTGAGACCGCCGTTGACCCGAGTGAAAATAGCGCTGGTTCGGGTGTTGGTGTTTTGGACTTTCAGTTAGCAAGAGAGGGGTTTGAGGCGCACCACATGAGAAGCTGCTGAGTGAAAAGCTTTGAGGGCTCTTAGTATGGTATCGCACCGTTCCTGATGTATCGCGACCAATTGCGAGCCATGCGTAGCAGGAGGTTCCGAAAGCGGGTCGCAGATTCTCATTGGTTCCGGATGGGGTCAATCAGGATGCTGCTTGGACCTTGTGCCTGATGCATCCGAGGATGGAATGAGGCTCCAAGTGTTGCATATTGTCAGCCACAGTATGCGCCAGGCGTTGGCGATGGTCGTCAATAGTTACGGATCTGACGCATGGGTGATACGTGAACTCGATGATTTAGTCTGCAGACCCAGTCAGCCAGATATGATCGTCAGTGATTTGCCATTGGTTCAAAAGACAATGGCTGCGGTACGTGAGTGACTTCGTACACAGTCGTTTTCGGACGGTGCTAGGCCAATGGCGTTTGGTGAGGTTAAATCACGTTGCAACGTCCGGCATGTTCTTTGTATTTGCGGTGGGATAAGCCAATGCAAGAAGCCGTTGTGGGGCGCTTCTTCGACCAATCGCGGGATGAATGCTGGACAGATCCATTTTTGGCAACAGCCATTTGTGCCAATCTAGACGGCGGCGTTTGGCCTGCCTCGCTTAAGCTCTGTAAGAGCTCAGCTCGGCAGGCCTTAACTGATCCTATTAGCCTACCAGTAGAAAACCGGTTCGACACTTGAACGGACCGGATCAAAGCTTCTATCAAACCCGTGTAAAGAACGCTTCGGCGTCTTGTTGTGTTGGGGTGGTTTCTTCCTGTATCTCGGCCCCGTTCAAAAAATCCGCAGCTTCATCACTTTGCCAAAATTGTATGTATTTCAGAAATTCGGTGAGTGTTTCTTCAAACAAAACAGTATCCGTGCCACGCACATCTATCCTGCAACACAGTGACAGTGTTCTGAAGTCAGGGGTCAAAGACAGGCGTGATTGACCTGTCATTCCGCCTTGATAGTTGGCAATTAGCAGGTTTCCGCACAAAGTTGCATCCGCAACGCTGGTATATTTTTCAATGATGTGCACCAGTTCAATTGTTTGCATATCAATTTTTATGAGATCGACAACGATGCCATCTTCGAACTTGATGCTGGCATGTTCGCCCTTCCACGCGAGACTTTCATCACCAAGCTTTGCATTGAGAAAGTCGAGAATATCGTCAGCTTTTTGCATTTCTAGATCCTTTGTTGGGTTAAAGCGTTAAATCGAGGTGCGTTACGCCGCGCCTGGATGCAGTGCGATAAGCCGGTCGAGACACAGCTCAATCTGCTGCAAGTCAAAGCGGTCATCTGGGATGTTGGCAGCGAGCACGAAATCTCCACTGACCATACCCGCAGTGATTGGCGTCTGGGTTACAGGGTCTCTCTGGGCGACACGCAAGAACAGCGTCAGGTCGTCCGCGGTCAATCGGTCGGACGTTCTTGCCCTAAGCGACATAATCGCCCGTTTACCGTCTGCGCTTGGGGCGAAGCTAAGCAATCCTGCGCGTTCAAAGGCAAAACTATAGCTTCCGTCTTCTGAAGGGGCGACGTGGTCCATGCGCAGGTTTTCGACGAAATCGTCGATGGCTTGCACTGATTTTGGTGAAAAATGCGCCATGCTTTATCCTACCCTGTCTGCGCGCTAAACGCGGCCTCTTCTGCTGCCGAAAGCTCGATCCGCAGATTTTGCAGCATCGTGCCTTGCTGCAGCCGGGCTGCATCGGATGTCACTGATCGGTCTGAAATCAGGCGATGCAGGTCGTGTATTCCGTTGGCGAAAACAACCATTGTCTTTTCAGATGCGGGCTCAAAGCTGCGCACCAGTTGTCGTGCGTCACTTAGACTGGGTGAGGCTTTGGCGGCATAATTCAACAACCCGCTGGTCAGCGTCATGGCGGATGATTTCGCAGGATCGATGGCAAATTCAGGATCAATCCGTTTTGTCTGTGCGATCAGTCTTTCGCCTTCTTCAACGACTGTGCGCATTTCTTTCAGCGCGCCCAATTCGCGGGTCAATGCGCCCAAGATAACGGGGTCTGCCTTGCTATTTGTATTCGCCAGCTCATGTCCCGCCGTTTCGAGGAACAGATCGATCACTTCGTTGAAGCTCAGGCGCATGTTAAAGCCTGATAGTTGATCAAAAAGCTGTCCCATGTGTTTTTCGCTGCGCAACATCTCGCGATAGCTATCGCGTAATTCACCGGGCGATGTTTCCAGCGTTGGGGCCAGTTCTGATGCGCCTGCCGCAATCGCATAGCCCGCCTGTACGTCGCGCTGAATATTCGGGTCGTCAAATGTCCGCTCTGCCGCATCAAGAAGCGACATAAATTCATCGCTTGCGCCCGTCGCCTCAAAGTATCGCTGAGCGGTTTGCAGCGCTTCGTATTGATGGGTGACATCACCATCAAATCCGCGCAGCGCATCCAGAATGTCGTCGGCAGAGGGGGAACCGCTGCCACCTTCATTCAGGATATCTTCAAAGCCCTGCAGTTTACTGACAAGGTTCCGCAGTTCCGCTTCGCGCGGCATATCGGGCAGCTTGTCGTAATAATCCGCGATCCGTTTGAGCGCCTCAAAGTTCACACCGGCACCTTGCCGCAGTTTGGCCTGACCTAGTGTTTTCTTGTCGGCGAACTTGCCTACGGCATTCCCAATCTCTTCCATAATATCGCTTAGGTCGGAAGTTTTGGAAACCGCCGCGGTCGCTTGACCTTTGCGTTCGCCGCGATTGGCTTGCATGATTTCAGCACCAAGATCGGACTGCACATTCGCCGCAGCAATCGTCTGTCTGGCAATGTTGACTTCGTTCATCCGTTGACCCCGGCCCTCTCCAATCCGATGGACCTGACATTAGCGGAGGCAGTGGGATCGATTGTATCGAACAGTACAGCAGCGCAAATTTCGTTCCCTATGTTGGCGTTCAAGCAGCCAGCATGCTGCGTGTTAGATTTGGACAAATGAACTGTGACGGATTTGGTTGAACAACAGGCAGGCGGTGCATCACCGTTACAAGACCCAGTGTTGCTACTTGCTGCGGTTCGGAAAGATGCTGCGCGCCGCTCATCCAAGTATCAGCTTGTGTTTGATGAGACAGCAAAAACGCTCGTGCTTTTGTCTGATCATCGGCTGTTGAAGAAAGACACACAGTTCCTTGGATTGCTTGATGCGCTGACCGGTGTCGAAGATGCCGATATCATGAATGACCGGTTGATGGCTCTTGTCGCCTATGTTGGCAAGGTTGCCCAGGACCATGGTGTTGCTCCGACCGCAAACACCGTTGGGGCCGCTGCATCGATCATGATGGATCAGCGTCCCCAGAGTCTGGCGGATCCTGACGACGTACAATTTCAACGCACAAGATTACAGGTAAGATAAAATGCTTCCTCCTACCCCGACTGGCAACGTGTTTCTTGACGCTATCGAGCCGATTACAGATCCCAATGTGCCGTTGCCCACGTCGCAGATCAACGGATCGGCGGCTGGTACGAATACATCGGATGCTGACGGGAACGTCAGTATTCCCACCAATGCCGAACGCGCGGAATTTCTGTTTCCCTTCTTTGATGGCGTAGAGCAGAAGCTGCCGGCAAACGCGGTCTCGCAAGATGGCTTAACAGAATACATCTTTGATCGAGGACCTGAAGACACATTGCCAGCGACGCCAGAGCGGGATGAAGATGGCAATGTCATACCCGGGTCTGAGTTGTTCGAAAATGTCGTCACGCTTACGGCAGGTGCTTCGGATGTACCTGTCCAGGATTTCTTTGGCTTCCACTCAGCGCACCAACTCGAATATGTACTGCAGTTTGGCATTGAGCTGGCGGGTACAAACGGTGCCCGAATGGCCACATTCGAAGACGAGAATGGCAATCGGTTTGACGTGGTGGCGATCCCTGGAGAACGGCGCGTATTTACGCTGCAGCAATTGACCAAGGCCGATCTTGCAATCATCGCGACTGAAGTGGAAGAGGCGCTTGCCGTGGCGATTGGAACGCTGCCCGAAAACCTGCGCAATCAAATCGAAAGCGCCGTGGGTGCCTCGGCAGGTGTGCAGGGTGAAGTTGACGCGATAATCCAAGCTGCATTGACCACGATAAACGGTAATCAGGAAACGGGTGACGGCGGAATCCCGGGCCTTTTTGCAACGCCTCTTACGTCGACGGATCCGGATGCAGATGATGAACTTCTTGCGCGGCAAAGTGAATTTCGAGAGGTATTTACTAAACAGATTGCGAACATCCAGACGCGGGCGGCACAGTCGAGCTTTCTTGACGTCAACGAAATTCGCGACCGTGTGAACGAAATTGTCCGGCGTGCAGAGCGAGCGGATAAGTTCTTTACTGTGGCGCAGATACCCCCGTCGCTCTCGGACGAGGTCGATGGTTTGTCTATCAACGTGAATGCGCCGCTTGGTGATGACAGTTCGCAATCGGGCATCCGGCAGGCGTTCGATAACCTTATTGCACAGGAAACCCGGTTGCGTGACCTGGATAATCAGCGCTTGCAACTTGCGCAGACTGGTCAGCTAAATGGAGGACGCGCGCTGGATGGCCCGAACCTGATCGCAATCTTTCAACTGAACTATAACCTCACACGAGAGGCAGAGGTCAGTGCCGAGACTGAAGAGCTAAACCAGCAGAACGCGTTGCTGCAGGTTTATGCCGCCGTGCAGCAGCTTGTGAATGATGCGCTGCGTGAGTTCTCGACTGGAGAAGATGGTGCCGAAGAAGAACGGAATATTTTTGGTCGTCTCGACGGCAATGGTAACCCACAGAATATAGATCAGGTCAGCGAAAGAGAGCGGCTGTTGATTTCATTTATTGATAGCGGTGTAAGAGGCCGAAGCACCATTGGTCATCCAATTGAAGAACTCCGCAACATCAACCGACCGACTTTGAATACGACAGAAAACGATGGCGGTGCACTACGAACCTTTTCACAAAACGAACTCAATATCTTTGCCAGTCAGCTGGCTGATACCGTGACACAGATCAATCAGGAAAGCCAAATCCTGACGAACGAAATCTCTAGCTTGAACCGCGAACGTAACCGCCACTTTGATCTTGCAAACAACTCGTTGCGGCGCCTGAATGATGCGTTGCTGACGATTGCACGGACCTAATCAATGCGTATTCAAAAGCTCGATGTCGGTCTTGCGGATATCTCGCGCTGGCAGATTGAAGATGAACAACACCTGCCTCGCGACGGTGCGCTGACGCAAAAGTTCCTGCCGCAGGTACAGGCGCTGGAACAGATCTTGCGCCGTCCGTCGCTGGATGAACGTCTGCCGAATATGTTGGAGCCCAAAAGCATTGACAGTGATCTGTTGGCCCCATCGGTTTTGGGAGAGGCACGATTGGGTGCGCTGCAGGTCTTTCAGGATGCCAGCGAGCAATCCAAGGGTGATGCACGTTCAGCTTTGCAGGCCGTAGCGACAATTCTTGAGCAAGAGGTTGCGCTGGATCACGACATTCGCACCGCGCTTGCCGCGTTATTCCGGGGGTAGGCATGATGGAGCTTGTGACCGACATCAAACCACATTTGCAGAGCCGCCAGCGCGATTATCTTTTGATGACTGTCTATATGTTGGCCCAACACGGCGATTATACCCGCGCCAAGCAGATTATCGACGGCATGTTGGCCTTGGGCGAGCGGTCCGAAATGATTTTGACGAGCCAGGCCGTACTTGAATTCTTTTGCGGCAACTACGCCATGGCTTTGCGCTGCCTTGATGATCTGGATCGGACAACCGGCGGGCAAAAGACACCCGCCAAAGACGAAATACGCATGCGGCAATACCTGCGGGCCCGCTGCTACTATTCCAGCGGACGTGAGGCAGAAGCGCAGGACATTGCTACCGGATTGGCAGCGAAATCCACTCAACTTGTTCCGCGCTAAGCGAAGTATTTTTCCATCTGTATTCTACAGTACAGCAAATGGATTTTCCGTCGCTACGGTGAGATGACGAAACCATTAGGCTCTCATGATGTCACTGATTGATCTTGATTTTGATACGCCCGAGGCGATGCTTGAAGAGGTTCAAAGCATGATGCCCATTATGGATGCGCTCATCGATGATTTGGGCCTGTCTGATAATGCTGCCGTCCAGTCACTTCGCGAAGGCATTTCGCCACATATCATTCTTGGTCTGAGTGATGATCATCTAGATGCGATTTTTGCGACTGGGCTGAATTTTTTGCAAGCAGGTGATGTCGCACAGGCGCAGGCTGTCTTTTTCAAACTGACGACATTGAAATCGATTGACTACCGTTTCTGGTATGCGCTGGGGACAACCCTTCAGATGCAGCAAAAACTGGCCGAAGCTGCGCGTATGTACATGATGTCGCTTGGCCTGAAGGCGACTGATGTGGACGGCTATTTGCGCCTTGGCGAATGTCTTTTGGCCGCGGAAGAGCTTGAAAACGCGCTGGGCGCTTTTCAGACGGCATACGCCCTTTGTGAAGATGGTCATGGTCAGGAAGACCAAAAGACCGCAGCCGTCAAAATGATCGCACATATTGAAGAACGCATGCACCTCGAAGACGTGGGTGCAGATCCAACCTCTTTGAAAGGGAACACATAATGGCAGAGATTTCAGTTTCAGGGGCCGGCCAGATCCAGAAAACCGCGCCACAACCCAATGAAGTTGGTCAGGCCGGGTCTTCAGTCGGGGCGGGTAGTGTTGCTGCAGGAGGTGTAGTTCCTGATCCGACAAGTCAAAGCTATCAGGCCATCACGCAAAGCCTTTCAAGGTTTTTCCCTACGGTCTCAGGCGATAAGATCGACATCTTGGTCGCTGAGGCGTCGTTAAAGCTGAAAGACATCGTCGGCAAAACAGAACTTAACGAATTGCACGCCAAGGAAGAGCAGAAGCGTCAAAATGCAGCAGAGCAACGTGCCGCTGCCGAAGACGCCCAAAAAGCGCTTGAAGATGCGCGCGCTGCCGAAGCAAAAGCCAAAAAAGGCGGGCTGTTCGGCAAGATATTTGGCGGTATTGCCTCAGCACTTGCCATTATTGCAGGCGCGATACTGATTGCGACCGGTGCTGGCGCAGTATTGGGTGCCGCGCTGATTGTTGGTGGCGTTGCCAGCGCAGCTATGCTGACAGATCAAATCATGGCCGAGAAGACAGGCATGGGCCTGCTCGGAACGCTTGTGACCGGTGTTATGAAAGACCTTGAGGCGATTTTGCCAGGTGTCAGCTTTAGTGAAGAAGCATATGAGAGGGTCGCCGAAAGGTCTGACAAGGCGTTCAAAATCATCGCGATAACAGTGATGGTCCTGTCTGCGGTTGTAACCATGGGAGCCGGGTTCGCTGCAAGTAGTGCATCGGCTGCGGGTAGCGCCGCGGCCAGCGCTGGAGGAGCAGCAGCGACCACTTCTAAATCGGTGGACATGTTCCAAAAACTGTCCGCCGTTGTGTCGAGTATTGCGATGGCAGGTTCTGGCGTTGCGACGGCGACGACCGCTGTATTCAGCTTTCAGGCCGCCCAAGATCAGGCCGAAGCCTTTAGAGGTCAGGCGGATGTCGTGCGCTCCCAGGCATTTAATGAGCTGATAAACGACTTCATTGATCAAATCCTGGCCCGCGTATCCGGGACCAATTCACAATTCAATGCGATGCTGGATGATATTGTCGCGTCTATCAAAGACCGCGGTGAAACTCTGGCTCGTGTGAAATTTGCAAGCTAGAGGGGCAAAACCATGGAAATCAACGCACAAAAAGCGAATGTCGATTACGCGTCGCCTGTAAATGCGAACGAACGCACTAGCGGAACAACAGGTAAGACTGGCGATGTCGCCAAGGGGATCCAAGCAGGTGCGACGGGGTTGCCTGACGCGCAAGGTAAGGCGCTTTTGACAGCCATTAGTAATAGCGATTTGTCACCTAAACCGTCAATAAAATCGCTGTCTGATCCCGAAGTTGAAGCACAGCTTGACGAGATCGAAAGGCTTCTCAACAGTTCTAACAGCTCGGATGCAGCGCGCCTTTTGGGTCGGTTGCTTGTTGAGATCGGCGCCTTGCAGCGAAAGGAAGCATTGAATGATCGTTTGTTGGCGCGTGATGCGGCCCAAAGCGAACTGAAAGCAGGTGCCAAGCAGTTGGATTCTGCTGCTACGGCAACGATGGTTGGTGCGGGCGCAAGTCTGGCACTGGGTCTGGTCAGCGCTGGCGTTTCCATCGCTTTTGCTGGAAAGGCGATGTCTGCGATGAATTCGGGAACCGCCAGCCAAGGTACTGTAGCGGTAACACAGCCCGGGAACGCTGGTGCAGCAGCCCAAGGCACAAACGCGGCAGTAGGGCAGGGTGCCAATGCCGCAGCAAACTCAAATGCCACCACGATCGCGCAAACGATAAATATGAAGGGTGGTGCAATTGCGGGACTGGCCTCGAGCGGAGGTCAATTTGCGGGTGCTATGGGTCAGTCGACGGCGCAAACATACCAAGCTGATCAGGCGCGAGAGCAAGCCAATGCCGAAGTGACAAAAAGTGAAAGTGAGCTGGAAGCGACCGAGCAACAGGCGCTGCAAGAATTCGTGAACCAAATCATCCAGTTTATTAAAGAGCTGCGCGATGCCGAGGTTGAACAACTTGCTGTCGTCACACGTGGTTGACGCAATTTAAATCGGGAGCACCGTTTTTTTGACGCAGGAATTCAGACAGACTGTCACTGCCCTGTGGCAACTTGCCGAACTGGGTGCCCCGCGCTTTTCCCCTGACGGGTCGACATCGTTGAACTTTGACGATGTCGATCTGCTCTTAAGCGTTTCGCCGAACGAACAAGAACTTCTGGTGACGACCGATGTCGGCCCGCTGTCAGGGTCGCTGGCTGCAGATGCAGATCGCTTACAAAAGATACTTGGGCTGAGTTTTGCCTTTCTCGCCACGCATGATGTGCTCGTTACGCTGGAAGGTGATCGTTTGATTGTCAGTGGCAGTTATCCGTTCCACGCACAGGATATTGGGCAGCTATCGGATCTTTTGTCTGATGTCGTTTCTGCAACGCAGACACTGCTTGGGCAAATGGATCATTTCCCCATGCCACTATCGACCGCAAGTCGCGACAATGATGACGCCGAAACTATGATGATATTTCAACCGTGAAAGACACCTGGCGTGAAGACGCCCCATAAAAAGTTGAGCTGGACATGAACATGATGGATAACACTGGGTCGAACGAGACCGCGCAGCCGCTTGATGAAATACTCAACGGGGCCTTGGCCCAAAAGCTTGGATTGGGAACGCAAGAGCTGGGCGTCGCTCTGGCGACGGCCAATGCGAAACTTCAGTCGGGTCAGGGCGAAAAGGCGCTTGCGCTTTATGCGATGCTTGTTCTGTGCAGGCCGCGTGAAGTTGATTATCAGTGCGGATTGGCAAACTGTGCATTGCAGGTACAGGAGTACGAAGTCGCGCTACAGGCGGCCTCTGCCATCATAGGCCTCGCCCCGCGCGACTGTCGCGGGTATTATTTCTCGGGGGCGGCCTGTTTGGGCCTTGGCCATCTAACCGAGGCGCGCGAGGACATTGCAGATGCGTTGAAATTCGCAGAAGACGCTGTCTATCCAGAGTTCTACGAAGCCAGCAAAAAGCTGAGCGCCCATCTGGATACAAGTCTGGCTTGATGCCCACCTCGAACGAGCACGACGACGCAGCGGGCGTTGCACCAGGGCTTAGCCCTGATGCCACCAAGGTGGCCGCGCAGATCTTTGCGGCCTGCACCGAAAAGCTTGGGATTGATGGTGACAAGATATTTCAATCATTTGTCGCCACCGGGTCGTTCAAGACGGCGCTGGGCGTGACGGACGCAGCTATCGAAGGGCTTTATGGTCGGGCGCACCAACAATTCCTGATCGGGCAATATGAGCGGGCCGAAGAGATCTTTCGCACGTTATGCGCGCTTGATCGATCTCGCAGCGATTTCTGGTTGGGTTTGGGGATTTGCTATCGTGTACGTGGGGACGATGCTGCTGCTTTGCGCATGTTCGATCGGGCGGCGGATTTGGTTCCATCCGACGCGATCCCGCATTTTCATCGCTTTGACGTCTTTATGCGGCAGGAAAACTGGGATGAAGCTGTTCAGGCCTGTGCCGCATTTGAGGCAAACAGCTGCGGGACCGAGCATGACAATATCATCAAGTCCTTTGTAAAGCTGAAAACGGCGCTAGAGATGCGGCAAACGGGCTGATTGAGCGAATTTATGGAGCCTGACAGCACGATTTCCCAATGGTTCGCTGCAATGATAGAGCGGCAGCGTATGCAATTTGATACGTCTCATGAAACCCTGCCATCGGTTAGTGACGACGTGGCGTGGGAAGATGACAATTTGCAGCCCTTGCAGGATGTGTTGCGCATCTTGATGCAGACAGATGTGCCGACGGATGGCCATAGCCTTTCGGACAGTTTGCTATCCCCTTCGCCTGCAATGCTGACCCAATCGGCGCAAGCCGAGACCAATGACCTACTTGCCGATATTCTGACCAATGTCAACGAAAGCGATGGCACATTTGCACCCGTCACGCCTTATGGTCAGGTTGCGGAAATGGGCGCAGGGCTGGCCATTTATAACGCGGCTTTTCTGCCCGGATGGTTGCCACCGCCCTTTGCCAAAAACCCCGAAACCAGCCCTGAACAATATGCCCGCAACGAGGCCGAGATTGTTGCCTATCTCACTGAACAAGGTCTGAATAAAGACCTGTTGTCCAAGGTTTTGAAGGCCTTCAAAACCGCAGCTGACCGGGTTGGCTTCCTCGTCTGGCTTAGTTCATTGATTTCTGTGGCGACCACAACGCTTGGTACGCTGCGCAAAGAGGCGTCTGACCCGTTGTTGTCCGACGAGGATGGCACTGACTTTACCCTACCGGGAAACCGTAAGGTTCTGAAAATTTAGGCGCATTTAGTACTTTACGGTACACCCCGCGTCGCAGATGCGCGGTAGAAAAAAGACAGCGTAAATCGCAAGAAGGTTGAGATCGTTATGAGCACTTTGGATGGAACACATTTGCCACCTGTGATTGGCCCGTCATCTTTGCCTGCCGATACGCCGGTGACAACCGGCGATACACCGGCCGCATCCGTCCAACAAGGCGGTACCAGCCTTCCACCCACTGCAAGTAATTCAAGCGGCTTGCTGCAGAACTTCATTCTGCCAAAAACAACACTGGATGCGCTTGGCCTGCTGCGTCCCAGCAATCAGGGCGATAGCGAGATCCTCGTCTCTCAGGCATTCCTGACGGCAGAACGCCTGGCGGACGAAAGTGAGGCGAGTGAGGCATCCGCCCTGAGTTCTCTGGCGGCGACACAGGCGGCAATTCTCGCCGCTTTCCAGTTGCGGCTTGCATCACTTCAAGCCGCAAACAACGCGGATCGTGCACAGATTGACACCAACAATACCCAAATTGAAGCGATCGATACAGAGATCGGCGAAATCAATGGTGAGCTTGGCGAGTTAGAAACACAACGGCAAGATCTAGAGACCGCCATTGCAGGGCTGGATGCCGACGACCCGCAGCTAGCAGCGCTTCAACAACAGCTTGACGGTGTGAACAACGAAATTGCTCGATTAGATGGACGGTTAGATGGCCTGGAAGGTGAACAAAACCGACTGACCGCTGAAAATGCACGCCTTGGCGATGCAATTGATGAGCGGCAGCAGGAAATCAACCAACAGAGTCGAACCGTTGCCTTGATCAACACCACATTGGAACGATTGATTGCGGCCACTGACGGCGTCAATCAGTCAGTTGATGCCGTGCAAGAAGAAACAGTTATCGAAACTGGTGAGGTTATCTTGGAAGAGATATTGCCTGACATGCAGCAAATTTTTGAGATTGATCTCGAAGATATCGGGCTTGAGACGACCATCGCAGAAGCGCGCCTGGATGACCGTGCGGTGGAAGATGCAGTCACGGTTTCATTTGGTCTTGTTGGCAGTTTCTTCGAGTCACTAGGCTTGTTTTTGCAATTGTCGAACTTGGTCGAATTGGATCTGGATTCGACGGCATTCGGAAACAACAATAGCCAACGCATGCAGATTTCGGTCTGAACTTCCTCTGGCTGATAGGCCTAGCATCTAACCTTCGTGAAAGTAGAATTTGATGGTACGAGAAGACGCAGAACGCGCGCTGGACGCATTTGCCAGAAAGGTTGGGATCGGCAGTTTGCGCTTCGATCAAAGTGGAACTGCGCTCTTGGCGTTTGGTGAGAACCAGGAGCTGATATTCTATTATTCTGAGAAAGCTGCCCAGATTGAAATCTGGTCGCCACTCACTGACCTGATGGTGTCTGGTGAAGTGAATGCAGATGCGGCATTGATGCAGCACCTTCTGGAAAAGAACTTTCCTGCATCCACGCTAAACGGCGCATATTTTGCAATTGATGGTGAAATGGGTGTCGTGCTTTTGGGACGCGCAGTTTACGTCGACGGTCAAAGTGATGAGGTATTCGGCGAGACAGTCACTGCCTTTGCTCAGCAAGTAATGGTGATCGCAGAGACCATCACAAAAGATGTGGCAAGCACAATGGCTGCGCGCAAGGCGCCTGATGCGACTGATACAGAAACCCCTATCATAAAGGCCTGATCTTCGATGGGAAATACACCAATCGGGCTTGGCCCAAATACGAATATTGCAGCAATCGGCCAGCATGCCGATGCAAATGCCAATGATAAGTTGCAATTTCGTGTTCAAGATCGAGGCAGCGCGACGGCAGAGTTATTGCGCGGTAAAATCGGTCAATTGCGATTGGAGCAATCGGGCAGCACTGCGCAACCCCATCAGCCGGATTTTCGCACATTGCTCTCTCCAAGCGCGCTGACACAGCAGGTTCTCGAACGACTGCAGCGGCACACTTGATCGCTGATAATCAACACGCTTGTCTTTGTGCAATCGCACATGATGGTTGGGCACGTCCAGCTACAAGGCTAAAATGGAATGGAGCGCGGCAACTTCTGCCACGCTCCGCTTTTTTTCTGATGATTTCGGACCACCTGATTTAAAGGCAGTCCGAAACAATCCGCCACTATTCCTTTTCTTGGTCAAGACGCGCATCGCGCTTCGCAACTTCGTCAATTAGCTTGTTGCGGTCTTCTGGTTTCATTTGCTGCTTCGTTGCTTGCAGATAATGGTCCAAACGATCTTCGAAGGATCCAAGCAGCGCATCCAACTCGGTCCATTCCTGATCTTCCAGCTCCGGGAAATCGCTTCCGCGGACACCGCTGTCTGCAGATGGCTTGATATCTTTGGCGCGCTCTCGGCGCATCTCTTGCGTTGCGAACAGATCATCAAGTTCATTCCATCCGAACAATTCGTCCAAATCTACCTCGGTGTCAGGCTGCGGCACTGTTTCGGTGCTGGTGGGCGCTATTGATATCGGTGCTCCCAGCCTTTCGACAGGTGGCATTTCGGGAGGTGAGACCGGAACATTCACGTCAAAGCGCAATCCTACCTGGAGCTCGGTTTTTGAAGGCAAAGCCTCAAAGATGAACCTTTTCTCGGCGAGCGTCAGGGTTCGCTGCGCATTGATATTGTCATTAATCTGGGTGTTAGGACCCATGATGCCATCTGCAACATTGCTGATCAAAGCAAGATGACCAATCAGTACCGAGGAATAGCCTGACCGTGCCGCAGCATGTATCTTTTGGGTGCCGCGCAAGGCCCGGACGTCAATTTGGTCGATGGCATCAATGTCAACCATGACCTGGTCGCCAAGCGCCTCGCGTAGATCATAGCCGTCCGCATCGCCAAGTTCCTTGAGGGTTTGATTCATGGTCACGTATGCATCAGCGAGCTTGACCTTATGGGAGTCCAGGTTTTTTAGCGGATGGGACCAATCAAGCTGGACCGGTGACGCCGCATAAGCGGATTGCATCGCAATCGCCGCAATAAGCGGTTCGGTAGCAGGTTGGCCGACCAAACTGCTGCTAAGCTGGATAACCTTTTCATTCGCGATGAAAACAGACTCACCATGTGGAAGGTCGTCTGCAATTCTGAAACTCCACCCGTTCTCAGCGAGCTTCAACATGTTCTGCATCAAGCTTGGTGACAGATTCATTGCGGTTTCGATTTTGATCAAGTCGTTCGCAGCAAATCTGGCATCCGTCATGTTTGCCAGAGTTTGTGCAATGGCGTGCGGGTTGCTTGCTGTAATGTCGTGTCCAGCCCGTCTTGACTGGAGGCCAGTTGCACCGTTGTTATTCTGAAAAAACGTTGGTGTCGGAGTGGCATGTTTGGCACTTTTTTTCTTCGCTGGAACAGGTGGAGGCCCTGCGTTTTCACGAAAGGATGTGTCTCCGATTGTCGCTTCGCCGGCATTGAAACGTTCGTCATTTTGCAGGGGCCTGGTATTTGCAGCAGTGCTGGTACCGGCGTTTGTTCTGAATTCAGTCATTTACGGATCCTCTTTCCTACTTAAAGGATCATGCATTCAATCCCCTCTGATGGCTGTTTCGTTCAGTACAATTTGAGAAATCATTGGCTTTTGAACCGGAATTCTTTTTGCTTGGTCTGCGTCTCGCGCTTTTCAACCCGATGGTCGCCCAGTTCCATATCGATTACGCCGTGATCCAGTGGCCCGTGATAAAGACTGCCTTTGTTGTGTGACACCCAGATCAGAATTTCAGCGACAACATCAAACAGCTCATCCGGCACATATTGATCGATATCTGTATCCGCGAATAGCGAACGCGTCAGCGGAACATTTCGGAAGATCGGGACACCTGCTGCTTCTGCCTGCCCTCGGAGGAAATGCGCATAAAGGTTGCGCCCCTTGGCTACAACGACCGGCAATGGGTGGACATCGGGGTCGTATTTGATTGCAACCGCGAAATGGGTGGGGTTGATCACAACAGCAGTGGATTTCTTGGCCCTTTCGCCCCCATCGCTCATTGCAAGTTCCTGTGCCAGTTGCTTGCGCTGGCCTTTGATGATGGGGTCGCCCTCGCTTTCCTTGAATTCGCGTTTGACGTCTTCTTTTGACATCATAAGGCTTTTGGTGTGCTGTTTGCGCTGGAACATGAAATCCAGCACAGCAACGATGACAAAAGCCAACGCAGACCACAGCAGTGTCTGCGCCATCACCTGTCCTGTCACATCGACGATGCAGACCATCCCGCAGGGGACAGAGTTTACATAAGGCCCCAAGGCATCGCGCACGACAAGCAGCAGCAGGACAGATAAAAAGACGATCTTGATGATCGACTTGAAGACCTCAAAAAGCTGTTTGAGGGAAAAGATCCGCCCGAAGCCCTTTTTGATACTTATGTTTTCCAGCTTCATGGCGACGTTGCTGGGCGCGAAGACGGTGCCGAATTGCAGATAATTGGCAAAAATGTCCGCCACGATTACAATAGCCAGCAGTGGGGCGATGATGGCCACAGCTTCGTCGAACACGATGGCCATGCCCTGAAACGCAGCCGTGCGGAAATCGACAGTATAAAGAGCCACGATTTGGTCCATGGCCAAGACAAGCCGGTTAAACGTGAAATCCCAGCTGAACCAAAGGTAGGCAATCGCAGACATCAACGAGATGGTGGTGACAACCTCCTGACTGCGCGCAACCTGTCCTTTCTGACGGGCATCACGTTCTTTTTTGGGGGTTGGTTGTTCGGTCTTCTCGCCGGTTGAATTTTCGCTCATGGCCCGGCCCCCTCGCTTTCGCGAACGTCGCGGCCAACTTCGAGAATATCATACAGCGTGTCCGTCCAAGTCTCAAAGAATGACCGCTGATCTGCGGCGTATGGGAAAAGCAGAGAGCTGTAAAAGACCAGGATCGCAATTGCGACACCGCTTTTGATCGGCATGGCCAAAATGAAAACCTGTATTTGCGGTGCGAAACGGCTGACCATCGCCAGTGCGAATTCTGACAGGAACATGATAGCGACAACCGGGGCCGCCAGCACGAACATCATCCGCATTGCATGGTCAAAAATCCGTAGGATCAGCGCCGGGAATTCCGAAGACAGAATGGGCAGCGCCTCGGTCACGGGCCAAAGGTTGTAACTGGTGTAAAGCACCTGAAGGATGATCAGCATGCCCCCGATTGAAAAGAAATAGGTCACAAAGGCTTGCGAGAACAGGTTGCCCAAGGGTGATGTTTCGGTACCTTGTAGCGGGTCGATACTGGCTGCAATTGCCGCCCCGCGCTGGTTGTCGATCAGGTCGCCTACGGCGGTGATCATCCAGAAAATCCACCCGATCATGTAGCCAAAGACGAAGCCAATCGCGAATTCCTTCGCAAAGAAGTAAGCAACGGTTCCCAGTGTTCTGTCGATCGTATCGGCATTGGCCAGGTTCACCGGCACGATTGGGAGGCACAGGATCAGGATTGTCGCATTCCGCGCCAGCCGTGGTACGGCACCAGGGCTAAGAATTGGGGCCGTAATCAGAAAGCCATAAATGCGTGGGATCGAGATCAGTAGCGCGAGAAGGTAAGTCTCAAACTGCAGAAAGAGGCCAACAAGGACGTCCATCGCACTAGCGCGTCAACTCGGGGAAGGTTGTGAACAGTGTCATGGTGAATTGCAGCATCTCGGCCCCCAGAAAGCCGGCTGTAGCGGCAATTGTGATGGCAACGGCCAGCAGTTTGATCGCAAACGGTAGCGTTTGTTCCTGTACCTGTGTCAGGGCCTGCAGCAGGCTGACGATAACGCCCACAACAGATGCCACGATGATCGTCGGCATCGATAGGACCATCACCAGAACCATTGCTTCGGTCAGCGCGTGCAGTGCGTCACTTGGCGACAAGGGCTTTCCTTTCACGCATAGGTTTGCACCAGTCCAAGGATCAGCCGCGACCAGCCATCAACCATGACAAACAGGAACAGTTTGAAGGGCAGCGAGATTGTCAGGGGTGACACCATCATCATGCCCATCGCCAAAAGAATGTTCGACACGATGAGGTCGATGGCGACAAAAGGCAGATAAAGCAGGAACCCGATCTCAAACGCTTCGCGCAATTGTGAGATTGTGAAGGCGGGCAATAGGATCACCAGCGAGTTTTCATCAACCCGTTCCTGCAGCGCGGGTGGCCACAGATCCTGGGTTGCAGCGAGAAAGAAGTTGCGTTCCAGATCATCGGCATGCCGGTCAAGAAAATCGACAAGCGGCCCCCTGCCCGCGTCAAACGCTGCTTCAAAGCCCGCGACATTGCTGAAATCAAAGCTGCCCGCGATCATGATATCGTAGGTCGCAATAGCGACCGGTGCCATGATGTAGCCGGTCAAAATAATGGCCAATGCGTTGATCGCCATATTGGGCGGGATCTGTTGCACACCCAGCGCGTTCCGCACCAGCATCAGGACAACCGCGATCTTGATGAATGAGGTTGCGACAACCGCTAGAAACGGCACAATCGCCGCCCCGACAAGGATAAGGATGAGGTTAAGTGGATCCATCGGTCTGTGCCGTCACAATGTGCGCGTCAAAAGCTGGCTGATCCGGACGGCAACCCGGTCATCAATCTGCACGATCTCGCCTTTCGCGATAGCATGGTCCCCAGCGCGGATCGTCACCTGCACACCGTTTTCTGTCAGTTGACTGGGTAGTGGTACGATGGCCCCGGTTTGAAACGCTTCCAACTCGGCCATGGTCACGCTGGCCGTGCCACATTCAAAGGTCAAAACGGTCGAGACAGCCTCAGCCATCTCAGCCAGGGTTTCATTTTCAGGCTCTTTTGGGTCGCTTGGCGTGTCATCCATTGCGGACATCTTTCTGACATTCTTAAAAGGATGGATGGCTGTGCAGCGCCATCCTTCTTCTACCGTTTCAAAATAAAAGGCGCGGTCATCGCTGCGGATGACTACGTTGTCGGAGACTGCGTCTTCGAGAACGATGAAATCGCCAAGGTCGAGGCCACGCACATCACCCACTTTAAGGACCGCACGCCCCACCAATCGGTGTAGCGCCACATCAAGCGTCTGGCGCAATGCAGTCAGGACGGTGCGCGATTGTTGTAATCTGCCATTCAAAAACGCGCAGATATCTGAAGCCTTGGCCCCGATGGAAAAGAAAGCGGGTGTTTCAGCCAGCCCATCAAGAGCAGCAGCGAACCACTGTAGGCCGCCCGCTTCATCAAGCGCATCGGCTTGGGTCGCCTGATAGGTCATCCCAGCGGTGAGTGTGTCTGGGAACTTCTGCAGTAGAAACTCTGCGGAGCCTGCATGGATTGCATCAGCCAGCGCTGACGGCAGATCACCTGCTGCATCCAGATCGAAGTCGACGCCAAGCATTTGCTGGTACGGGAACGCATCCAGATGTACGTAAAACTGCTGCCCCTCGGCGGTGCGCATGACATGCATTGGACCTGTTACATGGGGTGCTGCAATGGGGCTCAGCCGCAGGCTGATCCCCGATCCATCAAGTGGCAGGGGCGTACCCATATGGCTCATCGCCATGTTCCAAAGGGAAAGGTCCTTTGACCCTATGCCACTGTCTGGCGGTATCCAGGTCTGCACGTTCATGTCCGTTTGTCATTCGACAGAAGATCGGACAGGCTGGCTGGGCGGGCCTCGGCTTGCGTGGTGTCGTCAACAGCTTCGGCAGTCTCTTCGACCTTCTCGGCCACTTTGATTGTCTTGGTCGGGTACCGGCTTTGTAGGATCTGCGCGAGGTTAAGCGCGGCCTGTTTGATGTCATGCGCCGCCTGATCGGCACTGCGCAACACGGTGACGGTCAGTACCCCGTCATTCATCATCACTTGCACTTCTTTCAGCCCAGTTGCGGCATCCAGCGGAATAGCAAGAGAGATCGGTTCTGGTGTGACCATCGGGCCCGACCGCAAGGCGGCATCCATCTGCCGCGAGACGATCTTTGCAACCTCATCCACCTTGACCTGCTGGTTGGCAGTGCTTGCGGGTTGCAAAACGGCGGCTTCTTTCCCAGCCATCTTCTCGGGCGTTAGCGTGACCAACACATGGGTATTATCGTCTTCACTTTCTTTTTCAGCGGAATCGTCGGTCGTCTCGTTCCCGGTCTGACGCTGTTCTTGTGGGGACTCCAACAGATGTTCCAGCGCACTTTGGCTGACCAGCAGGGATGAATTGGACCGTGCATGACCCCCGGTGCCCTGATTTGTCTGGCCACGCTGATGCTGGGTCGCATCCCGGTTCAGAAACTCACCTGATTTTGTGTCGATCTGCTTGTCTTTGGCCGTCGGCACGGGTGGCAATTGGGGCTGGCCATTGATGGTTGTCATTGCGGCACCTTTTGCTTTTTCGAAAACAGATCTTCGATTTCGGCATCTTCCTGGGCTTCAGCCGCCAGCAGTTGTTCGGTCACCAAATCCGTTTTGATCGTCATGAATTTTTCCAGGTCGCGCTGTGCCATTTCATATTGCTTACGCGCCAGGTCGCATTCTTGTTCGCAGCGAATGCGAATTTGTGTCAGGCGCTCGGCTTCGTCTTCCTGCGCCTGATGATCTTCTTGCAGTTTGAGCACCTTCGCCTTCGTCTCATCAATGTCCTCAACTGATACAGACTGCTGCATGATCGCGTCATAAAGGGCCGCCTCTTTACCCGGCAGCGCGGCAAGGCTTTTGGCGACCACGCCTTGCTGCGCTTCTTCCTTGGCCTGGGCCACCTCTACCGCCGCCCGTTTTGCGCGCAGTGCCTTTAGCTTGTTCTGCTCATGCAGTGCTTTGACATCGCACAAGACTTTGAACTGCGCGATCATGAGGCGACCTGCTGCAGTTTGGCGACCACATCATCGAAACTGTCGAATTCATCGGTGCGCTGTTTCAAGAACGCGTTGATATCCCCGTTCTTGTTGATAGCCCGGTCAGATTGCGCATCACTGCCCTGTTTGTATTCGCCGATCTTCACCAGCAATTCGACATCCTGATAAGCAGCGAGCAGCGAATTCACCTCTCCTGCTGCCTGTTTCTGTGCGTCATCCACCACGACATCCATGACACGACTTTTCGAAGCGAGGACGTCAATTGCAGGGTAGTGATACGCGCTCGCCAGCTTGCGGGACAAAACGATATGTCCGTCGAGAATCGACCGGGTTTCATCGGCCACCGGTTCGTTCATGTCATCGCCTTCGACAAGAACGGTGTACATCGCTGTAATCGACCCTTTGTCGTTCATTCCCACTCGTTCCATCAGCTTGGGTAGATTGGCAAAGACAGATGGGGGAAAGCCGCGTCGCGTCGGGGGTTCACCTGCGGCAAGTCCGATTTCGCGCTGCGCACGTGCAAAGCGCGTGACGGAATCCATCAAGAACAGTACTTTTTGCCCCTGATCACGGAAGTATTCGGCAATCGACGTGGCGACAAAGGCGGCTTTTGCTCGCTCCATTGAGCTCTTGTCGGATGTGGCGACCACCAGAACAGTGTTTTTCATGCCTTCGGGGCCAAGGTCATGTTCGATAAATTCGCGCACTTCGCGTCCGCGTTCCCCGATTAGCGCCAGAACGGTGATATCAACCGCTGCCCCTTTGACCAGCATGGACAAGAGGGTCGATTTGCCGCCGCCGGCAGCGGCAAAGATGCCCATCCGCTGCCCTTCACCTGTGGTCAACAGACCGTCAATGGCACGGATACCGGTCGGCAGCGGCGTGTCGATGATCCGGCGGGTCATGGGATCTGGCGGATCCTGATAGACCGGGTAGGTGGTTTCCGCGACAAACGGAGTGTCTTTACCGTCGATAAAGTTCCCAAGTCCATCCAGAACGCGCCCGCGGAGTCCTTGACCCACTGGCACGCGCTGCACGCGTCCGGTTGGGTACACTTCGGTCTTGGGTGCCACGCCCTGGGTTTCGCCGATTGGTGACAGCAACGCCTCGTTATTCAGGAAGCCAACAACTTCGGCCAGCAAGCGTGCGCCAGTTTCGCGGGTGAACAATTCGACAATTTCGCCGACCTGAACGTCCTTCACGACGGCATAAATGATCGTACCGATCACTTTGGTGACCCGCCCGCTCATCGCATAAAGGTCATTATCCGCAATTGTTTCGCGCAAGGCACCGCCCAGACTGCCGATCCGCTGGGTGATCTGGTCCAATCGCGCGGTTTCAATCTGCATGATTGGGGTCTGATCATTCATGAGCATCCCCTGCCGCAATATCAGGATCAGCGGCACGATTGGTCGCAACCTGGGTAATCGCCTTTTCCAGATGCTCAAGTTTTCCGCTCAAATCGCAATCAATCCGACCGACGGCTGTTTCGATAATGATATTGGGCGCCTCTAGCACCGGGTCCTCGATGAGGTCCATGAACTCGATATGGGGAAAGGCCTTTAGCAGATTATCAAGGCGCGCTTTCAACGCATCGGTGAGTGCCTCTGGTACGCGGATTTGAACGCGCTTTTCGCGCCGTACCCTTGTTAGACCGGTCTTGATCAGCGACTGCGCAAGCTCAAGATCGTCAAAGTCATGGACGATCTTGCGGACAGAGGCGAGCACCAGCCTGGCAAGGCTCTCCTCTGTATCCCGCAGGCAGGCATCCAGTGTGGCCTGCTCTTGCATCAGACGATCAAGTGCTGCCGCTTCGGCCGCTTTCTGCCCTTCGACAAAACCGCGTTTGCGTTCATCTTCCAGATGCTGCTTGGCCTCTTCGATGATCTGTGCGGCATGCGCTTCCGCGCTGGTGACGATGTCGTTGGCAGCGGTCAGTTTGGCCGCTTGCGCCGCCTTGATCACGCCAGAGCCCTGCGGCAACCGAAAGTCGAGATTTTTGAAGCGATAAATTTCCATCAAGCGCGGCCCTTCCCTGCTTGCGGGCCTTTGGAGGCCAGAAGTCGTGCAAACAGCCGCAGCTGCGTATCGTCTAGCGACACCTCGGTTTCGGTAAACGATTTGGGCATCCGCCAGGCGAAAATCTGGGCCAAACCCTTATCAATGCTTGCAACATAGCTGTGGGTCGTGGCGGCCCCCGCGCCTAACCCGGCGCTTGCATCAAAATGCACAACCGAGGCATCAGCCAGATCGGCAAAAAAGAACGGTGCCTCGCGAAGGGCTGTATTATAGGCTGCATCCCCCAACACACCGCGTACCTGTTCACGGTCCGCTTTCAGGACGCAGTTGCGAATGGCCTGTTGCAGCCGCACTGCAGTGACCTGAGATAGAAACGCCTCAATCGCAGAATCGGGGGCTATGACAAGGTTGCAGATCTGCGCGACGTCGGGCGACGCAATCGCCGCTGGCTGCAAATCAATTGCGGACACGCCAAGTTCACATGCAAGGGCGGCATTCAGACGTTTGCCAATGGTCTGCGTCTGACAGAACGCGGCAAATTGTTCCTGCGCGAGACCGCCCGTTGCAGTGCTCATATGATCAGGGTGAAAAAAGCGGGCAGGGTTCGCCAATAGTTCAGCAATTTTCACCATTAGCAGTAGAGGCTGCGTCGTCGCCATCCCCGGCGACCGCTGCTTTATGTGCGCTTGGGCATTCATTCCGAAACGGTTGCTTGATCTTCAAGCGCCATTTCGGCACTACGCCGCGCTTTCCGTGCCTTTGAGAAGCCAAGCAGCGTCACGAGGTTCGTCAGCAATAGTAAGACAAGCGCCCCACCCACGCCGCCGACAGCCCACCAGAAAACCCGTTCATCCGTTTCGCGGATACCAAGCCCCGGCACGATTTCAACTACAGATGACGAAGTGTTTGGACGTGCCGAGACATTCGGCCGCTCAGCCTCGACCAAAAGAACGGTGACATCGTCATATGTCACGCCTTCGATCGAACTGCTCACCAGCCGGCGGATTTGGGGTGTCGCGAAGTCCAGATCTACGCCAACACGGTGTTTGATAAAGACAGCAGCAGAAGATGGCGTGAGTTGTTCGCCAAAGTCAGGTTCGTCTGGCAGCACGATATGGACGCGCGCCGTCAACACGCCGTCGATCTCGCTTAACGTCTGTGACACTTCTTCGCCCAAAGCGTAGACAAAGCGCACCCGCTCTTCAAACGGTGAAGACATGATCCCGCTTTTCTCGAACACGGTCCCCATGGTTTCACGTGATTCACGCGGGAACCCGTTTTGCTTGAGAACGTCGATGGCGCGGGGCAGGTCTGCCTCTTCCAGGCGCAGGGTCACACCCTCATCGCCAAGGTATTCCTTGGTGACTTCGATATTGTTTGAAATCAGAACGGCCAACATTTCATTGGCTTCGCGCTCAGAAAGATTGCGATACAGATCCGTCTTGCACGCTGACAAGACGACCAGACAGAGTAGAAGAAAAACGCGCCACATGTGCTATAAACTCCAACTGGCCAGCGACCTACTGACCCTTCATCAAAGTATCGAAGGTCTGTGTTGATTTGCCCGCCAGCTTGGACGTGACATCCATCAGCATTGAATATTTAACCACCTCAAGCTGCAGGTTGATCAGTTCAGACGTGTTCGTCAGCCGGGTGCCTGCCGCATCGGATGGTGCGATACCGGTAATCGCATTCTCTTGCGCATCAAAGACACCGCGCAGCCGCGACAATCCATCTATAATGCCCTGACCTGTTGTCGGTGCTTCGACTGCTGCAGCACCAATCGGCACATCTATGCTGCGAAACGTACCGATCCGGTTCGTGATTGCAGGATCAGATGGCGCGATAGCCTGTGCCGCACCGCCACTGCCTGCTTGTGCGGCATCCGCCGGTGCGGCTTGCGCCAAAAAGAAGGATTCCGGACGCGGTGTTGCGTCCACAGTGTGCGGGCCATTGACGCCTTCAGGGGCGAAAAATGCAACTGGCTGTGCCTCTGGAGCGTCGGCGCGCGCCAAGGATTGTTCGAAGCGTAGTACTGAAAGGCTTTTGCCGCCCGCAGGGTTGGCAAGATCGGCTGCGTTCACGTCGTAACCGGTGCCGATGGTGTTTGGTAATGATGTGGCTGAAATGGACATTATGAATTCCTATCGGCGGACAAAAAACTGCGAATGCGTTAAGGTTGTGCTGCGTGTGCTGCAACGGACGCCAATGTCTCGGATGCGATCCGTGCAAAGGGTGTATCGGCGCTATTATCGATGACCGACTGCAGCAACTTCTGGCCCTGTTGAACATCGGCGTTTTGCACCAGTGCGATCCCAAGAAAGGTATCTACAGCGTCACTGCGCGGTGCCGCCATCAGTGTCTTGACTGCGGCTGCGGGATCACCGCCAAGAATATCAACCATACCAAGACCCAGATATCCGGCTTCACCTTCTGGGCGCATGGCCTTGATGGCATCAAAAATAGCCACGGCATGGTCTTTCAGGCCGCGCGATGCCGCAATGAACCCGATATCGGTCAGTAGTTTCAGATCGTCCTGCTCTAATAGCTCTGCCATGTCTCGTATCCTGCACAATAGGGTTGCAGCGCATTGTCAGGATGAAACGGCTGGGCCGTAAGATCGCACCTGCGCTGATCGTTGATCTGCGTTTAGCAAGCCCGACCCGGCCAAGGTGTACAATTTGATACACTTCCACACCGGTCGATGTCCTAGAGAGACGGCGCAGGCCTTTCCTTAAAGGTATCGCGCGTTCGCAATCACAGGTTGTTACTTCATGCTGAAATTCCTGAACATGCTGTCCAAGCGGAACGATGTGGTTCTGGCATTTTTGCTGATCTGCATTGTCTTCATGATGATTCTGCCGTTGCCGACAATTGTCGTCGATGTACTGATCGCCGTGAATCTGTGTTTGTCTGCTATCCTGTTGATGGTGGCGGTTTACATCTCTGATGTAGTGCGCTTTTCGGCCTTCCCGTCGATCCTGCTGCTGACCACACTGTTCCGTCTTGCCCTATCGATCACGACAACCCGTCTGATCCTGCTTCAGGCCGACGCTGGTGAAATTGTGGATACGTTCGGCAATTTTGTTGTGTCGGGCAATCTGGTCGTTGGTGCGGTGATCTTTTTAATCCTCACCATCGTTAACTTCCTTGTGATCACTAAAGGGTCCGAACGTGTGGCTGAGGTGTCCGCGCGCTTCTCGCTCGATTCCATGCCGGGCAAGCAGATGTCGATTGATTCTGACATGCGCGCCGGGATGATCGAAATTGACGAGGCCAAAAAGCGGCGCGGCAAGCTGGAAAAGGAAAGCCAGCTTTACGGTGCTATGGATGGCGCGATGAAGTTCGTCAAAGGCGACGCTATCGCCGGGCTGATCATTATCGCGGTCAATATCATCGGCGGTGTCATGATCGGGACCTACCAGCGCGGCATGACCATGGGCGAGGCTCTCGATGTCTATGCGATCCTAACCATCGGTGACGGTTTGGTCTCGCAGATCCCGGCGCTCTTCATCTCGATCACGGCCGGTTTCATTGTCACCCGCGTTGCATCTGAAGAAAACGAAGACCTTGGCAGCGATATCGCCACGCAGATTGTCAGTGAGCCAAGGGCGCTGCTGATCGCCTCTGGCATTTTGGTTGGTTTTGCGATTGTCCCTGGCTTCCCCACATTTGTGTTCCTGGGGCTTGCCCTGCTTTGTGCAACCGGCGGCTATCTGATCATCAAAAAACGCAGTATGTCCGATAGTGCCGGATCCGGCGTCAGCGAGATGCCCTCTTTTGCGCCCGCAATCCAGCCACATAACACACCGCCTTCTTTTCCGGATGAAGGCGATGATTTCGAAAAGGTTGAACCCGTCACCTTTGCACTGACGGTGCCATTGATCGTTGATATCGCCTCCAGCGTACGTGCGGCGATCCGGCCCGAAAAGTTGGACAATGAGGTCGCACGCGTCAGACGTGCCTTGTATTTTGATCTTGGGGTACCGTTTCCTGGGATCAACCTGCGGCTGAATGACAACCTCAAGGATGGCGAATACCGGATCATGGTCAATGAGATACCGGTCGCGTCTGGCCAGGCGCGGCCTGGCTTTGTCATCGTGCGTGAGACCGAGGCAAATCTAAAAATGTTCAACATCCCTTACGAGGTTGGCGAAGATTTTCTGCCTAACACGCCCAGCTATTGGGTCGCAATGAAACATCATGCGCAGGTCCAGCGGGCCGGCATTCAGGTGATGACGCTTTCATCCATGCTGACATTCCATCTGGCGCATGTACTCAAGAACAACGCGGCAGAGTTTATCGGCATTCAGGAAACTATGTACCTGATGAACCAGATGGAGAAGAATTATAGCGAATTGGTTCGTGAAGCGACACGCGCCTTGTCGATCACGACGATCACCGATGTGCTACAACGTCTTGTGAGCGAGGAGATCTCGATCAGGGATATGCGTACGATCCTTGAGGCGCTGGTTGAATGGGGCCAACGCGAAAAAGACCCGATCATGTTGAACGAACACGTCCGCAGCGCCTTGTCGCGTTATGTGACCTACAAATTCTCCGGCGGGCAAAACATTATCCCGGCGTATCTTTTGTCGAAAGAGATCGAAGACGAAGTACGTGGTGCTGTGCGCCAAACAAGCGGTGCATCTTATCTGGCACTCTCGCCAGATGTTCATCGCCAGATCATTGCCGCATTGAAAGAGGCTACCGGCAACTTGTCATCCCATGCCAGCAGCCCTGTGTTACTCGCACCGATGGATATCCGGCGGTTCATGCGCAAGGTCGTGGAACGCGACTTCCCCACGCTGGCAGTGCTATCGTTTCAGGAGCTAACAGCAGACACAAATATTCAACCGCTTGAGCGGATTAAACTGGGGGCCGGTGCATCCAACCAACTGTCGTCCGCATCCTGATAATGTCGCAGAGTGTCTCCTGAAGCCCTTTGTTTTAAAGGGCTTGCTCGTTGCGTTGACCATCCGGTCAAAAAAATTCCAAAAAAATCGTCACTGTACAGAATAATACAGTGCGCTGCTGCGTAGTGCCATAGAACGGCGGTTATTTGCGCATCGTAAAATGAGGACCAGCAATGGAAAATTCTGTATCAGCCAGCGCCCGTATCCCCGTCGTCATCAACAATCCTGCATCGACATCCGATGCAGTCATTCAATCGGATGAGGCAAGCTCCAACGCCACCGCATCAAAAGATGCCAAGGCGGAACAGTTTGCAGAGATGTTGAACGAACAACAGCAAGTGACGGAATTGGGCATCAAATACGAAAAGACCGTATTCGACGCGGCTCAAGACGTTGAACTCAACGCAACCTATTCAGAGCCCGCTAAGGCGGCGCAACTGTAATTGACACAGGTCTCGTAAAACATGGGCAAGCATGTGATAGATTGGTCCGAAGAATTTGCCGAGCTTCCACGGCTGGTCAAAGATTCGATCTTCCAAAAATCTGTCACACGCACCTTCTCTAACAATGGCATCATCTATTTCCAAGAAGATGATGCGACAAGTTTCCATTTTGTCATTTCAGGTCACGTTCGTCTATCTTATTTGATGGAGGATGGTACGGCTATTCTGTATACGATTGTCCCGCCTGGCCATAGCTTTGGTGAATTAGGTGTATTTGATCGCGGCCAATACCCTGATACTGCATCTGCAATTGGCAAGACTCAAATTCTGTCAGTTAAGGCTGATACCGCATCGCTTGTTGACCGTTGCGGTGGGCAACTTCAAAACGCACTCAGCAAATTGATTGCAAAGCGCTATCGTACTTACATCGACGTGACGAAAAGCCTCTATCTAAAAAGCTTGCAAGCACGCTTGGCACAATCACTGCTGCGATTAGTCGACAGCCTTGGAGAGACAGCAATTTACCATGGAAAAGAGGTCGCATGCCTTGGTTCTGCCGTAAATCAAAGCGATCTTGGCTCTATGGCACGCGGTACGCGGGGCAATATCAACCGTACCCTGAAGGGTTGGGAGATGAATAACTGGATCGCAATAGAAAATCGAAAAATCATAATCCTTGATCGTCAATCTATTATAGATCTGACATTTGATGATTGAATTGGATGGGCGGACAATATCATGAGTGAAGAACTGAACTTTCGAATGACTGACGTCGAGGAACGTCTTTCATCGGATGATGGTGCCAATGTGAAATCAGAAATTCTGAATAGGCTAGAAACCCTGGGTCAAGAAGTTGATCAGAAAACGAAAGCTGGATTGCCGACTGAGGATTTTCAAAAAGCGCAGAAGCTGTATCAGGCACTTGCCGCTGCGCATGAGATTATTTCGGTATTTCCCACCGAAGAAGTAGATGAAAAAGCAACCTAGAAAGGATTAGAAAATGAGTAGAGTTTCAGACCTCGCAGGTATCGGTGAAGGACCGCGCGATGCGCCAACATTCAGCCCTGGATCGCCTTTTGATGCGAACCGTGATGGCTTTGACTTGATCTTTCGTCAGGGTCAACTGCAGAACCAAATGTTGGAAATCGAAAATGATATCCGTGAAATCGAACAAAACACCAACTTGTCCGACACCGAAAAGATGTTTTCGATGCAGATGGCGATGAATGCGTGGTCTGCAATCACGAACTTGCGGTCAAACATGCTAAAAAACGTGTCTGACTCACTAAAGACGATCGCGCGAAACGTTGCTTGATGAATTCACCGTCACCTGGATGGGTGGCGGTGAAACCAGACATAATAATGGTGGCCTTTGGGCCCACTATTGAGTTGTGACCGTCGCGTTTTGAATACTCAAGTGCCTTATCAAAGATGAGTGCTGATCATGGCAAACGAAAATGCATACGTTCTGAAAGTATTGACCGGCGCACAAGCTGGCGCGGAAGTTTCGATTTCTGACGCCGAATATGTGCTGGGCTCTGGTCCTGATGATGATCTGCATTTTGTTGATGTCAGTCTAAAGCCAGGACATGCGCGCCTGCGTATTGAAAACGGTGTGATCAAGGCAGCGGGCGGTGCAGGCACCGTAAAAACCCGTTCTGGTATCAGCATTCTTGCAGGTGACGAAACATGGCAAGAGGTTGAGGCGCTTGACGTCATCACCATCGGGACAACGTCTTTCGCAATTGGTCTGCCATCGGCGGACTGGACAAGTCTGCAAAACCTGTCGTCAGATGATGTGCCCCGCCAATCATCAAATCCGCCACCAATCGTCACTCAACCCAGATGGGGTACCAGCCAATTTGCTGCAATCGCAGTCGCCATTGTCGTTTCAATTGTTGCCGTAAGCTGGCTCAACAATGGATCGGATGCAAACCCAATCAATGCAGAAGCCCTGGATGACCGACCAGAGCTTGAAATCATTACTGCTGCTTTCGGTGCATTTCCTTTTGCGCGTGACATTGCCATTACACAAGAGATTGATGGCGTGATTGAAGCAGCAGGATATGTAAACACCCCTGCGGAACGGCGGGCACTACGTAACGCAATCGACGAAACCGCAATCCCAGTCCGATTTCGGGTCTGGTCACGTGCGATTATCGAAAATGAAACGCAGGCCATCGTCGATAATCAACAAATCCCTGTGCAATTCTCAGTGGGTAGTGATGGCGTTCTGTCGCTACGCGGTGATGTCTTGGATCCGCTGCGTGTTGACCGGTTGGTTGCAACAATTAATGAAAACGTTGCTGGCATTACGCGTGTCGATGTACAGGTGCAGACGGCAAACACCTACCTGCAGCAGATCCGAGCCTTGCTTGCAAGGTCCGAGCTGGAAGACAGCGTGATTGTCCGTCTTGACGGCATGCTGATAGAGGCGAATGGTGTCGTCGTGGCCAATCGGGTTGATAACTGGGTCGGCTTTATTCAGTCCTATGCACGCCGCTATGCCGACAAGATTGCGCTGCGGTCTTTTGTGCAATTGGTGGATGAAAACGGGCAGGTGATCGCAGATCCGGTTTCAGCACAGCCAGGTCTGCCTGTCATTATCGGATCAGTTGATGCGCTGGAGCAAGGACCACTGGCTGGGCCTGCATTCGTCCCGGTGTTCGAAGAGCTGACGGCGAACGGCTCAACTCTTTCGACGACGTCGGTGCTGAACAATGCTCTTAACAGCCTGCCAGGGACCGCCCGTGTCACCGGCGGCAATTCGGCACGGACGCGTATCGATTCAAATACGGCGCAGGCAACCCAGATTGCAGCGGACCCAAATACAGCCGGAATATTTGCGTCCAACCCGGTTGGGGTCATCCTTGATCTGAACCGTCTTCAAGAAGGTTCATTCGGCGCCGAAGACGTGTTTGAGGGGTTCAACAGTGGTGCTGTGCAGGTGCAACAGAACGTGGCAGCTCCGTCTGACCAGCAACAACCAAATTTTGGGCAAGAGGTGGCGCAAACGTCCGTCGCTATCCAGCCTTCTGTCATCAGAGAACAGTTTCTTAGCCGTGCCGCACGACCAGAAAGCATTCGCGGTACCCGGATACTCTATAACATGACCAGGGCATTGTTGGCCGACGACACCGGCGTCACTGCGCCCCAAGGCGATGTTGAAGAACTAAACGGACTGGGCGATGTCGATGTCGCGCTTGCGCAAATGAAACACCTGTGGTCGCCGGTGCTGGGCGGGCAAGCGGGGGAAGATGCGTATCTGGGCATGCTTGTTAATGCGCCTTCCTCGGATTTTACGGAATGTTGGGATAACTCAATCGCGGCATTCAGCAATCTGCCCTATACCCTTTTCTGGCTGGACTACTTTAGCGTGTCCGAAGACGTAGATGTCAGCATCATCAACATTGACGCGCAGGTATTGCTGCTTGAAGCGGCCTTGAATCCAAACCGCCTTGCCGCGTGTGCTGCCCGAATGAGCGCGGATCAACAGGTGAACCTGTCGGCCTTGTCACTGTATTTGCAGGAAAGCCGGCTGAATCCCGATTTTATTCGCTTTATCACCCGCCGGCTTGATCCGCCGCCCTTTGCCCTGTCCGGAGTGAACACAGGTTTCCAGAACCGTTATGCCCAGCTGACGAACGGTGCCCGTTTGAACGAAGGGGTTTCGCCCGATCCGAGCAGGTTGCTGGTAAATGTAGGAGAGCTTGGGTTATTGACCAAAGAAAGAGACAGGCTTTTGGTCACGGTTTACGACGCCTCGCTGCATTGGAAATCCGGTGGTTAGTAACGTGCAGCCAAGTGGGCCAGCGACATGTGACGTATTGGGGCAGTTGCAATTGTTCTTAGGATGCTCGAAAAAACATTCAGCCCTTACAGAAAAAGACCAAGTTCACACCAATTTCCGCAAATTGAGGAGTAGGGTCCTAAGTATGCGCTTTTCCGTTTTCGCCGTCATCATGGCTTTGACCGCATGTACCACGCTAGACGACGATCGCACATCCCGCTTTGACCGCGACGCGATTCCTGATCTGGAAACCGGCGGCGATAGCACGCTAGGGCTGTCGATCAATACGTTGTTTGTGAATCGCAGCGGTGTCACTGGTCTGCAAGAAGACACGTTTTTGGAACTCGATGTTGTCGAGAATGATGATCCTTCATTCCGCACCGCGCAAGCTCAGAACATACAAGAGTTGAACGAGGCCGGTGCCGATCCGTTCAACCCGAACCAACGCGTCGAGATCAGATTCGATGATGATCCGCTAACCCTTGTCGTGGATCAGCTGCTTGGCGGGCTGTTATCCGCAAACTATATCGCTGCCACGCCGCTTGTCGGAACTGTGAACTTTGAAACACGCGCGCCCGTTCTGCGATCAGAGATACCAACCATCCTGCGCGATATTCTGGGTGCGCAAGGCTATGTGATGAAGCTGATCAACGGCGTCTATCAGATTGGGTCGCCTGGAACTATTGAGCAGCTGGAAATCAATGCGGCTGCCGGTGCAAGTTCTGAATTTGAAACACGTGTGATCCGAATTGAGCGTGGCAATCTGCAAGAGATCGCTGAAGTCGTTGCACGTATCCTCCCCATCGGGGCAACAGTAACGCCTGTGCCAGATGATGGCTCGCTCATCGTAAGCGCGAGCGCTGCGGACATCACGGCCGTGGTCAATCTTGTGAATACGCTTGTAGATACGGGCGTTGCGCAGGATCTGGTGGCCATCGTCACACTGCAGCGCAGCGCGCCTGAAGCTGTCGCTGCCTCGGTTCTGTCCTACTATGAACAGCGCGGCACGCCGCGATCTCGGATCCCGATTGTTATTCCGCTTGAAAATCAGCAATCTATTTTGTTGGGCGCGCGTGACTCAACAACCATGAACAATACGCGTCAGTTGATCCGTGGCATGGACCGGGATCTGCGCGACACCGCGTCACTGCGTATCATCCCAATGACCCACCTGCCTGCCGCTGAAATTTCAGAGCAATTAAATCAGATCTTTGGCGGCGGTGTCGCGCCAAATACCGGGCTTGATCAGGCGGGCGGTGGTGCAAGCACGTCGGTGCCGGTACCCGCAAACATTCGCATCGACGATCCTGACGAAAACGCGCCATCTGAGGCTGAGTTGGCGCAGGCCGCCAGCGCCTCGCCTGCCGGGGTATCGATTGTGCCTGACAGTCGCAATAATGCGCTTTTGGTCTTTGCGACTTTCGAACAGTTCAAACGCATCCGCGAGGTTGTGCAGGCGCTGGACCTGCCATTGGCGCAGGTCGTGATCGAGGCGACGATTGTCGAGGTGACGGTGAACGACAACCTTAGCTTTGGGGTACAGTCGTTCCTTAATCGCAGCAACATCACAGCGCGTTCGTCGTCGACGGTATCACCGTCAGACCCCGAAGGTGCAGGGTTCTTTGGCAGCTTTTCATCCATCGGCGGTAGTTCGGTCGATGTCGTTTTGACTGCGCTGCAGACCGTTACGGATGTACGGGTTATCTCATCGCCTTACCTAACTGTTTTGGACGGGCGCTCTGCACGTCTGTCAATCGGTGATGAGGTTCCGTTTCTGACCAGTTCAACAGAAGCTGACAATGACGGCACGACAACGACAACCAACCAAATCGAAGTACGTGAAACGGGTGTCATTCTGGAAGTCACACCCAGCATTGGTGCGGATAACTCTGTCTTGCTGAACATTGTGCAAGAGGTCAGCTCTGTCGCACCCGGCGGTGCCGAAGTGAATGAACTGACACCCGTCATCCAACAGCGCACACTAACCTCTGATATCGTGGTGCAGTCGGGCCGTACGGCGCTGTTAGGTGGGCTTATCCAAGACAGGGAAACTGATACGGTCCGTGGTGTTCCCATTGTCAGCGACATTCCGGTTGTAGGCGAGTTGTTCAAGACGACGACCGACAATATCACCCGGACCGAATTGTTGGTGATGATTACCCCACGTGTGGTGCGTAAACCATCACAGCTGGACAATATCACGCGCCAGCTTCGCGAGGGACTGTCCCGCTAAGAACGGCGGCTGCTACGGTAAGACGCGCCAAATTATTGGCGCGTCAACATCTCAATTTCATGCCGTAGTTATGCATCTCAGCCGAGTCGACGAAGCCATTTATTGGCAAATCAGGTCACAGCTTATGTGACAGCAGCTTTGCCAATATCTGCCGACAGGAATGATCATGCAATTCGTTAATGTATTACCTTGCCAAGGTAGAGCGAGTTTCAGTGAAACCCTTATTTGCATCATCAGCGAAAATCGGATGTTTAATAGCTGTGATATAATGCATATCGCCAATTACCTCAGCCATTTCCCGCAAAGGAGTTTCAAGAGCATATGCAGCCAAAACAGCGTCAGGATCACTGCGTGCTGGTGCGCCCTCGTTGATGAAGCGGATTGCCTTATCTACGCTATCATCAGATATTTTCCAATTTGACTTCTTTGTGTCCCATGCGGTCACTTCGAATTTGAAGTTCTGGCCGTCTCGGCCAGCATAGACCTTGACGCTGTCCATAAAGTCCTCTGAGCGCACAAGCTTTGCCAGAATTTCATCAGATAGCCGTTCATCTGCCGCCATCTGATCGCTATCGATTTTGATATCCATCAGTGTATCGAGGATCTTAGTGTTCTGCAGGATGTCGCCCTTGGACATCTCCGAAGGGTTCGGGGCATTAATGTTCAGCAGTCTTTTATTGTGCCGCAAGATACGTCGTTCAGCTTGTAGGCGGCTGTTTTGCGTCGCAAAAGCGCGGCTGAATGGATTTCTAAACGACGTCATGCCGCTTATCATCCTCATAAAAAAATTCATGACTGTGTTTCCGGATGATAGATGAACTGGTTCAATGCGACGTTGTTCTCCGATGGTGAAACCTACATGATCAACAACGCCAACCCGCACACGTGTGTGCTGATCATGCCGTTGATTGATGCGGGTAATTTGGTGTGGTGTCTGCGCGCATACTCCCTTTGTCATTTCTGCCTCCTACCATTGTTCATCAAAATCCTAACAATCCGCCTTACTTTCGTTGTACTGAAAGGCACTGTGGTGACAGAAGTTCGGAAAAATTATGCTGTTAGTTGCCAATTGGCTAAGACCGTGCCTTTGAAAAAGGCGCGGGAAGCTGCTTCTTACACTTGTCAGCAATCCACCTGACGGAATGTCTCCTATGCTTTAGGCAGTATTGTCGCGCTCCAGCAGATTAATTTGGTTCATTTCGGATCGAATATTTGGCAAGTCGATCTCTACGTTCCATGTATGCTCTTTGGTGTTGTCTGCTATTTGAAAGGCTTTTGTCTCATTCTCCAAAAGCTGCTGGGCAAAACCGGAGATAAACTCATCAACATCGTCGTTGAGATCAGCGGTAAACAGCATTGCTGTTTTATTTTGAGTATCTATATGTGCTGTCATGCCCGCGTTTGACGCCGCACCGTTAGGTATAAAGACAAGTTGATACCCCTGCTCCTTATAGGCTTCTAGGTGCATCATTAGGGTTGGCGACTGCGCGATTTTCAGTTTGACGTCTTCGGGGAGTTTCGTATTGCCGGACGTCATTGCATCAATCAACTCGATGTTCGCCAGTACCTTTTTTGTCGTAAGACCGTTTGGAACATCAACCTTCCCATAGCGTTCTGTCGAGGTCCCGACCGGCTTTTCATCTTTTATTTCAACAGTATCCGTGCTTCCAAAGCTATCGATGCGCTGCCGTACAGAAGGGACTGTACCAGCAGTATCCTTGACTCCACCCATAACATCCTGAGGCGGTCCTGATGAAATCTTTAACGGCGGAGGTGGTGGCACGTCGCTCTGCCTGGATGTAGTTCCAGTCATCGCTGACGTGGTCATTTTTGCGGGTTGTCCATCCATTATCTTGGTAGGTTTTTCTTTGCCTGCACCGATATGTGTCTCTGCCCGCATGTTGTCAGACCTGTTCATGCGTTTGGTAAGACCTGAAAACGTGCTGACGGCATCTTTCCTCATTTTTGAGAAGAAACTAGAAAGGTTCTTCGATTTCTTGGGGTGTTCTGGTGCCCCTTTGATACCCCGTTCAGCGGTCTTCCCGGCAATTTCACGCCCGTCTTGGGTGCGGTCTGCTGGCGTGTCGCTATGGATCCGTAAAGGTGATGAGCTGGTGACGCTTCCGATATCTGAGCCGCGGTCTGACATTTCAATCTCCTTCAATCTAGTTGGCTTCATGCTATCGGATGGTGTTGCCTGGGCTGTGCTAAACGATACTGCTGTCAGACATCATCTAGGCGCACGTGCGGCCCATCCTTCAAGCTGCCTGCCTCGGATCAGGTCCTGCACAGATGCGGATTCTCATGGGCGACGTTTTCGAATGATCAGTCGAGTTTGGGGGCGGAGTTGAATGCGGTTTTCGCGTTGCAGCGACGGTTTTGTTTCATTCCATCGCTAAGACAAACTGCGGATTGTTACCGTTCCGACCGCAAACGGGCGTCGCTGGTAAACACGCAAACACCTCTTGTCACAGCCGCGCGAGGTGGGATGTCACATGAGATCATCATCGGTAAGTTGCCGCAACGTCCCTCCGACTGACATAAGGATCACGCAGATGAAAAAATTCCTACTTTCCTCAGCTATTGCCGCTGCTGTATCGCTGATGGCGACAGCCAGCTTTGCAGGTGAACAGTATATCGATGACACCGGTTTCGCCGTTTCGGGCTATGATGTGGTCGCTTACTTTGACCTGCCGCAAGCCGAGGTCGGCTCCCCGCAACCGGAAGCCATCCCGGGCCGCGCTGACATCACGGCCGATTATAACGGCGCCACATTCGCGTTCTCGACAACTGAAAACCGGGATCGTTTCCTTGCCGATCCGGCGCGGTTCGCCCCACAGTATGACGGTCACTGCGCTTATGGCGTTTCCAAAGGCGGTAAAGTGCCCGGCAACCCGAACCTGTGGCGCATTGTTGACGATCAGCTTTATCTGAACATTACAACGAATGTTGTAGGTTTCTGGGAAGAAGATATTCCCGGTAACATCACGCTTGCCGAAGGCAACTGGGTTGATCTGGAGCCGGGTGATGCCTCGGATCGTGCGATCCCGCAATTCTCTTCTCCAGCGCCGCTTCAGTAAGACGTGGCAAGGTTTTCGCGACGCGTGGTCCTAACCGGTTTGGTTGGGGCCACTGCTTTTGGTATTGCTGCGCATTCGACGGCAGATACTTCAGGTGAGGGAAAACTGACAGCAATTGCAGCGTTTGCTGCTGCTCAGGCGGGTGAGATCCTGCTTGTGGACATCCGGCGACCCGATGAGTGGCAACGAACCGGGATCGCTGAGGGTGCCGTACCCATCGACATGCGGCGCCCTGACTTCACCGATGCCGTTCTTGCCGCACGCGCATCCCCAACCCAGCCTATCGCCCTGATCTGCGCGCGCGGTGTCCGCTCTGCCCGGATGACGGCCCGCCTGACAGATGCCGGTTTGACCCCGATTATCGACGTTCCAGAGGGCATGCTGGGTTCTTTTGCTGGACCAGGATGGGTCAAACGTGATCTGCCTTTGCAAAGTTGGAACGCTGAAGGCTAAGACCAGAGACTTCATGATGAGATCATTATACGCTATCTTCGCCACAGCTTTGCTTGGCGTCTTAGGATTTACAAAGCCTGCAACAGCTTGTTCTACCACCACAGCGTGTGAAGTCCCGACAGGCGAATATGTCATTACCCTGCCAGATGATAACAACGAGCAACGCCCAGCCATTGTCTTTGTACACGGTTTTGGCGGCAGCGGTCCGGGTGTCTTTCGCAATACCAGCATGGTAACGGCGTTTACTGATCGCGGCTACGCGGTCATCGCCCCCTCGGGTTTGCCGCGGACAAACGGCAATGGCGGGTCATGGTCGTTTCACCCCGACAGGACGCAGCGCCGGGACGAGATCGCTTTTTTGACGTCCGTCCGTGATGACGCGATTGCGCGCCACGGTATTGATCCTGACAAGATCATCCTTGCTGGTTTTTCTATCGGCGGCTCGATGACCGCTTATATGGCCTGCGCCGTCCCCGAGACTTTTGCCGCCTATGCACCTGTCGGCGGCAACTTCTGGCGTCCTCATCCGACACAATGCACGGGGCCGGTTCGGATGCTGCACACCCATGGCTGGACAGATGGTACCGTTCCGCTGGAAGGGCGCGTGTTGCGCGGCAGCGACAGCCGCGATCCAGCGGCGCTGATGCAGGGCGATGTCTTTTATGCCCTGTCACTTTGGCGGGAAACCAATGGTTGCTTTCAGTTGAAGCCGGATGGTTATGTCACGGATGGCCCTTTCCTCATCCGCAAATGGACCAATTGTGCGGAAGACAGCGCGTTGGAATTTGCGCTATTTCCCGGTGGGCATGTCATCCCGCGGGGATGGGCTACGCTGACTATGAATTGGTTCGAGGGGCTCTGATACGGTCGGTCGGCGCATTGTTTTAGGTCCCTTATGGGACCGAGCAACAGCTTATCGCCGAACCGGAACGCTTTGGTTTTCTGCGGCGGGATCCGGTTCTGGACAATGATCGCGGCAAGATCGTTCTCTTTACCAGAAATCCGGCTCGTCGCTTACAAAGAGAGCCAAATGGCAAAACCAGTCTGAGATCCGCGTTGGGATTGAAGAATTCGATCGTCTGATGGATGCGTTGAAGAAAATCGGCTCAGGTTCTTGAACCTTCTCAAGCAGGCAAGACCCGACCTATTGTGCAGCAATCCCCACGGCATCGATCTGTTCCGGCGCAAGGACGATAGCCTTGATCCGTGCGCGTTCGCTGCGGGCGCGGCGGGACACACGAGGCTCGCGCAGATTCTGCGGGCTATCGAGGCGAAGCAAACGAAATGCCTGGTCGGAGATGCGCACGCCGCTCAGCATCGACAGCGGCACAGCAAGAACCAGACTAAATGCGATCGGTATTAGCCAAAGTGACACACCACCTTGCGCAATACCGCCGACCATCACGATCCCAGTGACCGTCTCGACGACATGAAAGCGGAATATTTCGGCCCAACTGTATCCTTCTCTCGACCGATTTTGCGGGATCCAGGACTTTGACCAGCCAAATAGTGCATAGACCACTGCAATCGTCTGTTGCACCATCATCACCGGTGCATAAAGGATTGAACACAGGATCTCGATCAGGGCCGTGCCTGCCAGATTATGCCAACCGCCGTAATCCGAACGCATCCGTCCGCGGAACCCCAACGCACAGGTGCCGATGATTTTAGGCATCAAAAGCATTGTGTAGATAAACACAAGCACCAGAAGACCATCGATGGGTTCTGCATCCGGCCAGGTGGGTTGCAAGGGATTTGTGCTGCTGAAATACGATACCGTGGTTTCAGGAATGGCGCCGATCAGTGACCAGATCAGGATCACCGCAAACCACGCTGGCGAGAGCAGGAATGCGACCGCCCCCTGCAAAAGGTGAAAACGTGAGATCGGGTGAAAGCCGCGCGCCGTCAGAATACGAAGATGTTGTAGATTACCCTGACACCAGCGCCGGTCACGCAGCGCGTAGTCAATCAGGGTCTGTGGTGTTTCCTCAAACGACCCGCCGGCCCGCGGCAGGAATCGAACCGCCCAGCCCGCACGCCGGAGCATCCCTGCCTCAACAAAATCATGGCTCAGGATCAGGTTTTGCCGCCCGCGATGATCGCGCATGTAGGGAAGGCGCGCACTGTCGGCAAAGGCGCGCGTGCGGATGATGGCGTTATGCCCCCAGTAATTCCCTTCGCTTTGCGACCAGACCGCCAGTCCCTCGGCCAAAAGCCAGCCATAAACTGCGTTGGAAAATTGCTGCATCCGACCAAACAGCGTTTCAGCGCCAATCAGATATGGAAAGCTCTGAATCAAACCGGCCTCGGGATGTGCTGACAATTCATGGGCCAGTTGTCTGATCGCTGCCCCGCTCATGAGGCTATCAGCATCCAAAACCAGCATTGCCTCGTAATTGGCACCCCAGTTCTGGATCCAGTCGGTCAAGTTGCCGGTTTTCTTATCTGTATTCTGCGCACGGCGGCGATAGTGGACATCAAATCCGGGCAAAGCTTCTGCCCGCAAAGCAAGGAACGCCTTGCGTTCTTGTTCGGCGGTTTCCGGGTCGGTCGTGTCGCTGAGGATGAACAGCGTGTAGCGATCCTTCCGCTGTCCTTGCGCCAGTTCTTTCAACATGGCGCAGGCATTGCCAAAGACCTCCCATGGAACCTCGTTATAGATCGGCATCAACAAAGCGATGTCCTGCGCCGCACCGCGCCCGCGCGTATGTCTTGTAAAACACGGATAAAGAACACGGTTGGCCAGTCCCAACAGAACAGTACTAACCGACAAGGAAACCCAGATAAAAGTCAGCGCAATAAGCGCAACAACAAGCCTCTCCAGCATGGTAAAACCATCACGCGCTAGCCAGTTCGCAATTGCAAAGGTAAGCATTGTAGTCATCAAAATGGATGGGCCAAAGGCCGCAAACCGCAATAGATGATCGCGAAGTGTCATCGCTGGCGGTGTCGCCTGTTGTGACGGCGCGCGCCGGAAATCCTGTGCAGGCATGGCAAGCGGTGCCCGCTGTGGCATATCGCTGAAGGGAGCACCCATCATGCGGTCCACCGGTACAGCCAGACTTCGCTTAGAGGTTCGCCATCACGTCGCAGTTGCGCACGAAACTCGATCAGCTCTGCATCACCAGGAACAAAGCGAAAGGCCAGCCGCGCACCGCCAGTGTCCGGGTTGCGCTGCAGGATGCCCGCATCTACTTCACCCGCGCTGGCGCGGATCAGGCGTTCGACGCTGTCCAGATCCTCTGGCAATTCAGGACCGTCTTCGAAATCGATGGCGATAATGATGCCTGTTTCAAATGCATCACCAATCCGCGTGTTCAGTACACGCAGGCCCGTGCCAAACGCGCTGTCATCACCCCATAGCAGGCGATAGGTGAGCTGATGTTGCTGGCCCGCTTTCAGCCCGCCATCAGGGCGCCAATAGGCGACGATATTGTCGTAGATCTCATCGTCGGTCGGGATTTCGATCAGGGTCACGGCACCTGATCCCCATCCTTCGCCCGGTTCAACCCACAGTCCGGGCCGGCGGTGATAAAGCGCAAAAAGATCAGCAAAGTCGCTGAATTCGCGCGCGCGCTGCATCAAGCCAAACCCTTGTGGGTTGTTGTCGCGAAAGGCGGAGATCTGCAGATCTTTCGGGTTCGCCAGCGGCCGCCAGATTGTTTCACCCGCGCCGTTATATATGAGTAACCCATCGCTATCATGCACCGCTGGACGGAAATCCGAGAACTGGTCGCGATTGGTTTCGTCAAACTGAAACATCGAGGTCAGTGGGCCGATGCCCACATGTTTCATGTCAACGCGTGGAAACACCGTGGCAGTGACATCCATGATCAGCGGCTGGCCATGCCTGATAGTGAACGTGTAGGCGCCGGTGCAACTAGGACTGTCCATCAAAGCATGCAGGACAAATGTATCGGCTCCAACGGTTGGGCGTTCCATCCAGAAGGCACGGAATTCGGGAAATTCCTCACCTTTTGGCTCTGCCGTATCAATGGCTAGACCACGGGCCGAAATGCCATACACATCGCCGGTCCCGATAGCGCGGAAATAGGACGCGCCCTGAAAGACAGCAAATTCCGTGTGAATGCCGGGTGTCTCAAGCTCGGCCCGCAACCGCAGACCAGAATAGCCCAGCGTATCGTCGATCGGCAGATCTGGGAACTTGTCGGTTTTATCGAATACGGCCATGTCGAACAGGACTGGTCGGGCCATATCCCCTTCGACGACAGCAATGTCGACAGGATGCGGATAGTATAGACCGGGTGCAAATACATCTACTTTTAGCGGCGTATCCGCCTCTTGATGCCAAAGGGCGTTACGCCCGTCGAACCAGATAGAGACATAGTCATCATAGGAAATGTCGGTCCAAGCGGTGGGTATGCGCGTAGGTTCAGCATAGGGCTGAGCGGACAGGGCCCGCGCCTTTTCCATTACGTAGTTCGGATCAAAAGGGCGCGCCTCACCAAGTTGCAATCCGGGTTCACCCGGTTCGGCAGCCTGGGACAGGGCAGGACTGGCAGCCATGGCCATAAGACCGGTCAGCACGTCTCGTCTTAGCATCCGGGTCAGGCCTTCTTTTTCCAGGGTTGCGTCTTGAACCACCCCACGCCGTAAGCCAGTGCGATGATCACCGCAAAACCCAATGCATTGACCCATGCCATCGTCACATAGGACCGGCCCACCTGATCGAAGAGAACGCCCAGCATCCGCGCGAGGAACATAGATGTAATAAAGACAGCCAGTGACTGCTGACCCACCTTCATGATTGCTGCAAGGATATAAGACCAGAGTACTGACAGCATGCGGCCGCTATCCCCCGGCATAATGTTGGCACCTTTCGCGCCGACCAGAACCCACGCGATATAGGCTGTGGCCAGAAAGTGGACGTAGCGCAGAATGCCAAAATCCGTCTTTTGGATCAGTACTTTCCAGTCATTGCGGATCTCCAGAAAGACTGTGAACTCCCGATAGATGCGGAAATAGGCGAATGGCAAGAACACCAGCACGATGGCGACTGCGGTCCAGAACAGGCGTTTGTCAACTGGCGGTGCAGGGATCCAGCCTGACATCAGCGCAAAACCGGTGAAAAAGATCAATTGCCATCCCAGCGGGTTAAAGAACCATTGGCGGTCTGACCAAGGCTCTGCCGGGAGATTCCAGCCCAGAACATTCGCGCTTAGCCACAATAAAAGCGACGCTGCGACCGCCAAACCGACATGGACGTTGGCTAGCGCCACCATCAGCGGAATTAGCGCGAGGATCACCAGATACATCGGCAGGATGTCAAAGTAGTTTGGCACATAGGTCAGGGTCAAAAGACCCAGCAGGTTTTCTTGTGGCCTGTTAAAGAACGGATGCAGGTTCAACTGCCCAACGTAATCGCGACCGTCAGGGAAGATCCGGGTCATCAGCACCATGGTGGCCGCAATCGCGATAAAAAGGGCAATATGCGCCCAATAGACCTGCCATGTGCGAAATGCGATGCGGGCCGTACCCATGGCCCATCCCTGCTTGCGAAACACGGCGCCAAACGCAATGGCCGACGCCATGCCGGAACAGAACACAAAGGTCTCGGTCGCATCAGAGAAACCAAACCGGGCAGGGATCCAAAGTGTCAGCCAATTGCTGGGCACATGCGCAATCAGGATGATGAACATCGCGATGCCGCGAAAGAAATCCAGCCGCGGGTCGCGCACACGCGTTTGGGGCTTAACTGTTGCACCTGTATTGGTACTTGGCATCGCTGACATCGGGTCGGCAAGTGTCATTAAACGAACCTATTCCGCAGTTATTCTGCCGCAACGACCGCTTGCAATTCTCGCGCGTCGTCGATCATCTTCAAACGGGTCTCGGCAAAGGTATCGACTGCGCCCTCGCGCCGTCCGGCACGCTGTTCCAACAAAGCCCGCGTGGCGTCAAGTGATCCAGCACGTAGACCCGCCTCAATCGTAACGCGCTCAAACACATCGCGTTGTGCGTGGCTGCCACCCATATTCTGAAAACGGGGATGCGCCGCGCGGAGTTGGGCAAAGGCGGTCTCATACCGCCCATCCGAGAAAGCAGCTAAACCTTTGGTCACTGCAACACCCGGGTCACGCATGATATCTGCCACTTCGGTATCGCCTTTCGCGTCCTTGGCCATGCGCGCTGTCATACGGGTTGCTGCGTCGGCCCGGTTATCGCCCACGAGGGCAAGCATGTAGTGCAGATCGGCAAATGTCAGGCAGCCGTCATTCGTGCGGGTCTCGGCCAGATCGGCCAATTCCCCCCAACGATCCCCGACGTCAACACCTTCCAGCTCCAGCCGGACAAGCAGCGAACTGGCATTCGAGAAATCGCGATAATCGTCAGTCTTTTCGCTGCGGATCTTGGTGTCGTATAGCGCAAGTACTTGTGCCATATCACCTTGATCGAGATGCAGCAGCGCCTTGTGCCACCAGACATGGAAGCGGAAATTGTTGCAATGACCCCAGGCATCCAGATTGTCATCAATCAGCGCGATGCCTTTGGTCGGGCGATGGGTCATGTCGTAAACATGCGCGACCGCATGCAGACCCCACGCGTCGTCGCTAGCATAGTTCAGGCCCATCAGGCCAATGCGCTCTGCTTCATCATAGTTGCCGGTCTCCTCCATTGCGAAGGCCAGACACCCCAGAGCATAGCCGCGCAGGGCATGATCTTCGCCGTGGGCATCAATCACGGCTTCGACCGATTGGCGCATGCCGATATGATCACCAAGGATAAAGCGAATGCCATGGGACAGCTTCATGCTGATCGTGTCCGCTGCGTTCAGCTTCATTGCGGCTTCCATCCGGGCAATCGCATGGCTTGGCTTGCCCCCAAGCCAGTCTTGTAGCGCATCGCACCACAGATGCTCGCGCTTCGTTGCACCGCCAGCCTTTAAGGCAGTCTGTGCCGTCCGGCTGGCCTCTTCGGCTGCGGCATAAAGCTCTCGCCGTCCCAGCATCAGGGCTGACAGCCCTTTCAGCGCGTGACCCATCGCAAAACCGGGCGCAAGCTCCAAAAGCTTGCCTAGATGCACCGGTGCGCTCTGACCATGCGCCAGTACACCCAGGATCACGCCATTCCATTCGGCAAGGGCTGCACGATTGGTCAGGCTGACCTCACTATTAGCGACATCAATCAGCATATACGAATCCTCAAAAACGCGTGTCACACGCATTACACTTGAGGTAAGCTAGAGAGGTCCCACCCAAAGCTCACATCACGTGCCTGATAGCGCGCGGGAACGTGATTATTGGTCACGAAAACGTGTTCCTAGGACTTCGCGCTATTTATCGCCGAAGCGCGCCCAAAATTTGCGCAAGACTGCCTGTATCCGCGCCAAACCGTGGTGGTGGCCGATTTATGCTGACTGGTGTCTTCGAAAACTTCAGCGGATTCCCCAGCAATTGCACGCGGCCCGCAACGGTATCGGGATGCGGCACATCAACAACAGCCCCGCGCGCTTCCGCCTGCGCGGTACCCAATGCCTGCCCGACCGAATGGATCGGACCCGCCGGTACGCCCACATCCTGTAATACTTTTAGGATTTCCGCGCTGTCCCGCGTGGCGAGTGTTTCAGTTACCGCAACGGTAAGCGCGTCACGATTGGCGATTCTGTCAGGATTTGTTGCAAATTCCGGCGCTTGCGCCAGATCGGGGCGATCCATCGCTTTGCAAAACGCCTGAAACTGCCGGTCATTGCCCACGGCCAGAATGATATGGCCGTCTTTGGTCGGGAATACATCATAGGGCACGATATTGGGGTGGGCATTGCCTCGGCGTACTGGTTCTTTCCCCGAAGCCAGAAAATTAGTGCCTTCATTGATCAGCCAAGCCATCTGGCTGTCGACAAGCGCAAGGTCGATATGCTGCCCCTCACTGGTCGCATCGCGGTGACGCAGCGCGGCCAATATCCCGATGGTCGCATACATTCCGCACATTACGTCTGCGATACCCACGCCCACTTTCATCGGCGGCCCATCAGGATCGCCTGTGAGCGACATGATCCCGCCAAAGCCTTGGGCCATCAGGTCATATCCGGCACGGTTTCGTTCTGGCCCGGTCTGCCCGAACCCGGAGATTGAGCAATAGACAAGTTCGGGATGCGCCGCACATAAGGTCGCATGATCCAAACCATATTTCACTAATCCATCCGGTTTGTAATTCTCGATCACCACATCTGCTTTTTCGGCTATCGACCGAACCAAAGCCTGCCCGGCTTCGGTCGACAGATCAGCGGCCACTGAATACTTGTTACGATTGGCGGCCATGAAATAGGCGCTCAGATCACTTTCCCCATCCGGTGTTTCCGCATAAGGCGGACCCCAACTGCGGGTGTCATCGCCGCCTGTCTTTGGGTTTTCGATCTTGATCACCGTCGCACCCAGGTCACCCAGAAGCTGCGTCGCTGTCGGCCCGGCAAGGATCCGCGACAGATCCAGCACCAGCAGTCCGTCTAATGCGCCAGCCATGCTAGAAAGCCCCGTCATAGGATTTGCGATCAATCTCAGCCGCGATCAATGTAAAGGTCTCAGCGGACTGCGCTGCGGCGAGTGCGGCCTCAAGTTCATCCTTTGATTGCACCCGGTAGCCCTGCCCACCAAACCCGGCGGCAATAGCGGCAAAGTCGATCTGGCCAAAATCAACGCCTGTGTTCGGCAATTGTCGCTGACGTTGTTTCAGCTCGATCAGCGCCAGTGAAGCATCCACAAACACCACGAATATGGTCTTCAACCCCATCTCGGCGGCAGTCGCCAGTTCCCCCGCGACCATCAACAACCCGGCATCCCCGGAGAATGACACGATGGTCCGCTCTGGTTCCACAATCTGCGCGCCCATGGCCAGCGGAACGGCGCAGCCCATTGTGCAAAAGCCCGATGATTGCGTCAGCGCACGTGGAAACCCACATTCCCACATCTGCGACATCAGAATCCGATGCGCCCCACTGTCCGCAGTGGCAAGCGTGTCATCCGGCAGAGCCGCCTGACAGGTCGCGATGATCTGTGCGGGCCCCCACGTGTCGGGTTTCGGGAACGCCTCGGCCAAGGTCGCTTTCACAGCATCAATTTCCGCATCAGGCCAGCCGCCGGACAAAGGCGCATCAGGCAACATCGCCTCAACAGAGGCAGCACAATCGCCGATGATATTCAAAGTCGATTGATGCATGTAATGATGGTTCGGGACAGCTGTGATGTCGATCACCATCTGCGTGTCCGGGTCCCACGGGTTCTGCCAGCCGGGGCGCATCTCAATCGGATCATAACCTATTGCCAGGATCACATCCGCCTGCGCTACAAAGGGCAAAAGTACCTTGTCTGCTTTGGGTGACAGTCCCGCGCCACCCAGTGATAACGCATGACTTTCCGGCAAAAGCCCTTTGGCTTTGTAGGTGGTGATAACCGGTGCCCCCAGCGTTTGTGCGGCAGACTGAATAGCCTCGGCCGCACCTTCGCCAACCGCATCAAGACCTGCGATGATCAGTGGGCGTTTGGCCCCTGTCAAAGCGGCGCGCGCGCGATCAAGGTCAGCACCGACAGGTGCCACCGCAGCAGCGGGCCTGCGCATGATACCTGTGCCTTCCGCAGGCGCATCCGCTACGGAAATCGGCACATCAATATGCACCGGACCGGGGCGTCCCTCGGTTGCGATTGCAATCGCTTTGTCGATGATCACATGGGCCGCATCAGCGTTCAGCGTAAACGTCTCTTTCGTGATCGGGCGGAACACCCGGGGTTGGTCCAGAACCTGATGGGTGTAAACCTGCGCCTGATCGGCATCGACACAGCCTGTCAGTACGATCATCGGCACACGATCCTGATGGGCATTCTCTATCACATTGATCCCGTTCAGCGCACCGGGGCCAACGGTGGCCAGCATAATGCCGGGTGCACCGGTACGGTGATAGGTGCCTTCCGCCATGAACCCGGCTGCGTTTTCATGCTTGCAGAGCACAAAGGTAATCCCCGCCTTTTCCAAGGCATCCATCAGGGTCAGCACCTCACCCCCTGGCATCCCGAACGCCCACCGACACCCGGCCTCGTAAAGGCGTTTTGCAACGACATCTGCTGCGCGCATCACATGGCTCCGCTTCATCCAAAATCACCGACGTCTTGCGGTAAGTGTCAGATGGACGCAATGCAAGAACACGTCATTATTATTACGGCGATCTGCTGGCTAGACCAGACTGACAAGATGATTGTCCCATCGAAGATGCGCCAATCGACTTTCTGCGGTGTCGTGCCCCAGCGCGATAAGCTGACCTGCTCCGGTCGAAATCAGCACGCCACTGACGGCAGGTGCAACGCCGCAAGCATCGGGAAAGACGTATGCATCAGTTAGCATGCCTTCGCGCGCGTACCGATGCACGACACCACCACGCGGCGAGGTTGCGAAGATCGCGCCATCTGCAGGGTCAAACGCGATACTGCCGATGTAGCCGTTTAGATCGCGCAGCGCAGCGGTTGGTGCTGTCAACGGTGTCGGGCGCATATCACCTTGCCGATGGATCGCGACCATAGCAGAAGGGATGCCGTCGCCCTGCCATTGCATACCCATGGCCACCATTCCGTCTGGTGCTATAGCGAGGTGCCGGATGGAGTTTTTGTGCGACTCGGTAGCGAAGGTCGCGGTTTCAAAAACCGTCCCATCAATGCAGTAGGAAAGGTTCGGAGCCATGGTGGGGATATTCAGTTTCGTGCGCCCGCTATCAGGGTGCGTGTCGATCCCTCCATTGGCAACGACCAGCGTGTCAGTGCCGGGCAGACGTTTGATATCGTGCGGACCAATGCCGCCACTGGGCATATCGCCGGCGCGTGCATAGCCATTGGATGCGTCCCAAATTGCGATGCGCCCGATGCCTGCCTCGTAGTCGTTCTCGGTCGTGAACAGCCACTCGCCGTTTTGGCTGAACACACCATGGCCATAAAAGTGGCGACCGGGGGGCGAGGTCAACTGGGCAATCTCTTCCCCTGATGCGCAATCGATGACCAATGCAAAGGTGCCGGGCCGGCGGGCAAAGGCAACGGCCTCTGGTCTTTTGGGGTGGGCGGCGGCGGCATGACCGCGCGCAGGCAGAGGGATTTCAAAAAGCAGATTATGTGCCGCATCTATCCCACAAAGCACATATGCGCCGTCTGTCCGTGCTGCCGCAGATAGGTATCGCGGCCCTCCTGCATCGGCCCAACTTGCCACCGGGGCTACCCCGGCAGCAAGCATACCTGCAATAAACTGCCGTCTGCTGGCCAAGTCAGTCACCATCCAGCGAGTTAAAGCCCGCCGCAACACCAAGCGCGGGCCCGATTTCAAGCCCCGCAATGGCGCGGATTTCCTCAACCCGCGTGCGGATCGCCTCAACCTTAATACGGTCGGCGGGGCTGGCAACGCCTGCAAAGATGGGATCATCCAGAGCGCTAAGTTGATCACGCGCGCGAGTGAAGGCTGCCTCTACTTGCATTAAAAGCGCTGGATTGCCCGCGCTCAACCGCAGGGCAAGGTCTTGCAAACTGTCCAATGCCACCCGCACATGATGGGCGGATCGGCCAGAGCGCCACGCCTCGGCCCGTTTGGGTCTTGGATTGTCGAAGCTGCCGAGTGGACGCCCCAAACGTGCATCGGATGTCAGTTGCAAGCCGGTGGTCAGGGCCTTGAACAGTTCTTGCGTAGCCTCCGTATCAGTCCGGTAAGTCCCTTCCGGCATCGGTGTAGTCAGCCGTGCTGCATAGCTTTGCCAGTCAACCGCCACAGCTTGGGTCAGACGGCCAATATCGGCGGCGATGGTCGTGACCAATTGGCAGCGATAGGCGTCCTCGCCTGCCGCGCGGATCGTGTCGTCATAAAGCAGAAACTCCAGCGCGTAATAGCCGCGTGCAGCGATGGACATGTCCTGATACGCGTCCGCATTATCTGCGATCGGATCCTCATCACGGATCAATGTGCCAAGCGCCTTGGGTGTCGCCCCCCGGCTGTCGGGCCAAAAGGCGAGTGCGAAGCCGCGCTCATCTGCTTCTATCGGCCCAAACCGCAGGTGGCTGACCGCGATCCAGGCATCAAAGGCCGCACCATAAGGTGCGTCAAGCGCGGGGGTGGTGCAATCGTCCCGCGCAGCATCGGCCAAAGCTGCGCCGGTCGCAGAAAGCGTCGCGATGCGCGGCAGGATGTGGTTTTCAACGATATCTGCATTTATGGCGCTTGTGTCTTGGGCGATTAGCGTCATCGGCCACAGGGCGAGTGCGCAGGCGAGGATGGTCTTTTTCATAGGCTTTCCAAAAATCTGATCAGGGCGTCGCGGTCTGCTTTGGGCATGTTGATCACGCGGTCGCGCTGCGCTTCTGCCTCGCCCCCATGCCACAAGATGGCCTCCAGCAGGGATCGCGCGCGCCCGTCATGCAGGAAATAGGTGTGCCCGCTGACCTGTTCGGTTAGGCCGATGCCCCAAAGGGGCGGCGTGCGCCATTCGCGGCCATTGGCCTGTGCTTCTGGCCGGTTGTCGGCCAGCCCTTCGCCCATGTCGTGAAGCAGCATGTCGGTATACGGCCAGATCAGTTGAAAGCTTTGCTCTGGCTGATCCTCCAGCCGGTGGGTGACAAAACTGGGTGTATGGCAGGCGATACAGCCGGTGTCATAAAAGACCTGCTTTCCGCGCAGGACCTGTGGGTCATCCACATCGCGGCGGGCCGGGACGGCCAGGTTGCGGCTGTAGAAAGTGACAAGATCGAGCATTTCATCATCCACCTCAAACACGCGCACATCGCCGTCGCCATGCTGTGCGTTTTGGCAGGTGGTCTGGGCGGCAGTGCATTCGCCTGCACCATCAGGGAAGATAGGGGAGGATATCCCAATATCGCCCGCAAACGCCCCCGCCGATTGTTCGCGCACTGTGGGTGTGCCCGCTTTCAGGCCAAACCGGCCCAGCATTTCCTGCCCGTATTCATGAGACCAGACGATATTTGGGCGCCCGGATATACCGTCACCATCCAGATCATCGGGGTCTGCCCCAGCAAGGATATCGGCAGCGGGGATCGCCTCAAGTAGCCCAAGCCCGATCATCTGGGGCGCAACACGTGGGCTGAGCATCGTGTCAGGGTGAAGCGGACCATAGCCGAGATTAGTCAGCGCATAGGTTGGGCTGCGCAGGCTTGCTATCTCACCTTCTGAAAGTGCGACGGTTTCCTCGCTGTAGGTGATCGACACCTTTGCCTCGGCACGGTGCCCTTGCACCGCAAAATCCTGAATCTGGCTGCCATAGGTGGGTTCGGGCAATGTGGCCAGATAGGCATTCAGGTCAGCCGTTTTTGCATCATAATCCCCATCGGGGATGGATACGCGCATCAGAAAGGAAATCGCGTTGTCATCTGGGCCTTCGGGCGCATGGCCGCGTCCGTCCTTGATATGGCAGCGCTGGCATGACCGCGCATTGAACAACGGCCCCAAACCGTCAGAGGCCAAGGTAGAGGCAGGTGATGATACCCACAATTTCCGAAACAGACCATTGCCGACCTTGAAGGTCAGTTCATCCTCAAACGCGATGTTGGCCGATGGTTGCGAAAAAGCATTGGTATTGGCCATCGCACGGACGGTGGCTGCGCCCGCTGGTTTTTCCTCAAACTGGGTGGGCCCCGCAAAATCTGTCGTCGGCGTTGTGACGTCAGCGATTCGCGCGGTTTCTGCCGCGGTTCGTGGGACGATATTCAGATGCGGTTCATCCAAAACATCCGCAAAAGCGCTCGAAAACCCCAAAAACAGTGCAATCATGATCACAATAGGAGGCTTTTTCATCAGCACATCTTCACATTTGGTTAATTCCTTATAAATATACTCAGGAAAAGCGGTCGAGGGAAAGACCTCCATCGCGTCCAACATGAAATGCGACAGCATGCCACTGACAGCGCTTAAACATACAGCAGCCACGCCGCGTCCTGTGCCAGAGTTTCCAACCGGGTGGCGGGGCACGCTAAATGCATTGCGGGTTATCGCGCTCGAATGTCGCGTGGCCGCAAGGGAAGATCTCTTTCAGGCTTGCGCACTGCTGTCGAACTCTCGGACGAAGGCACAAGATGCATATGCACGGGCACTGTTCCGATGCCTGACCGAGGCGATTGGCAGCAACGCAGTCTTTCACCGTCCAGGTGTGGCAGAGTTGTCATTTGATGAAGCATGGTTGACCAGACTTCTCATCGCGTCGCATGCGGGCGATGATGCCAGTGTCGCTTTTCTGATCCGGTCACGGGTACCGAAGATGCATCAACGGCATATTGCCTTTTTGATCAAAGGTATCGCGACGCATTGATGCGCTGCCGCATGTGGGCTGCAGATGGCCCCGATAAAGTCGTATCGCATTTCATCAAAGATGCCTGTGTATTGCCATATCGACTTACGATGATGTGAAATGGCGGGGCTTTTCAAACCATTGCACTGTCCCTCGAATTTATACTGCGCTGACTCGATTAAGGAAAAAGGGCCACCCCGGCGATGGGATGGCCCTTTCCTGAATTACGGAGGCGGGTCGGTTAGGTTGCCCACCTTATGGTCTTCTCAGCCAAGGGCTGCCTCAGCTTTGACCCCCATAAGTTGTCCCGACACACTTCTCCAATACCTCATGATGCACTGGATCACCTCCTTTCAAATGTTTCGCCTGATAGGAGGTTCGCACAGATTTGGTATATTTCAAGTAAAAATATACTTGATCTCGTCTTTATGCGGCGGGCTGCATGATACGCCCAACAATCAGGCGGAAAGGAAGAAGCGCAAGCAACGCAATCGACAACTTCACGCCCCAATCCGCCACAGCAAGCGTGACCCACAGCGGCATCATTGGCCCGGTCGTCATAAAGGGTGCAGTATCTTGTGCCCACATGACATCTTGGGCGGCCGCAGAACTTAGTCCGTTGAAGACAGCTGCAAAGGCGATAGAGAAAAAGATGACAGTATCAACTGTCGACCCAACCAATGTGCTGCCCAAAGGTGCTTTCCACCAAGACCCTTCGCGCAGTCGGTTGAAAACCGCGATATCAAGCAACTGTGCGACCAGAAAAGCGGTGGCCGACCCAATTGCAATGCGCAATGCAACAGCGGGGTAAGTGAACCCGTCTCCTTGCAACATGATCTGGGACCCGACCAACGAGCATAAGATCCCCACCACAAGCCCGGAAAACACCACTTTGCGTGCAGCAGAGGCACCATAGACTCGGTTCATGACGTCCGTCACCAGGAATGCGAGCGGATAGGTAAACGCCCCCCAGGTCAGCAGCCCGTCAAGCAAAAGGAACTGCACAAGGATATTGGACGCCACAACGATCGTGGCCATGGCGATAACGCCGGGAAGGATGCGTGTCATGATGGTTTTTCCGTTTTGACAAGGGTGCGGCACTTGGCCCTCGCAATTGCGAGGACAGCGCGAACTAACGCCTGAGCGTCAATCGGTCAACCGATATTCAACAATCTGGGTCTGTTGAAAAAACCTGAAGTTATCGTCAGAGATCATGGTCATCCGCAGGCCCTGATCATCCTGCCAAATGCTGATCCCTTCCAGATTATCGTGAACGCCCAATCGTGTTTGCAAAACAACTTCGCCACCGCTGCCATCAAGATTGAACCGGCGGACTCTGCTGCGAAAGCCGATACCGGCAAAGTCGCGCTCGAGCAGATAAAGTCGCCCGTCAGGTCCGATATCGGCGCCTGACATAAGATAGGGTCCGTAGCGTGGGATCGTAAAAGGCTGGTCCCACTTCCCGTTCTTGTAGCGATAGACCGGGAAAGGTCGTGTCGCCATGCCGGATCGTTCAGGCAGCGTATAAAGTGCACCATCCGGACCCATGGCCAATGCCTCAAGCGACGAATTGATCTGAAGCGCTGCAAAGGATGGCGTGGTGATCAGATCTGATCCAAAACCGCCGACCCGGTCATACTGGCGTAGCCCGTGAACGGCTTCGAATGAAATAAAGATTGTGCCATCCGGTGCGACAGCTAATCCTTCGCTATCCCGTTCCTTGCGGCTAAGCGGGGCGCGGTGACGCGCGCGCAATACTTCAAGCGGACCGATTTCCACCCCAGTGATGACGCCGTCTTCACGCATCATGCGGCCTTCGGTGATGTGGCCACGGTCGCTGAGCGCGACAAAACCGAACCCGTCATCGGCCAGTTCTATTGCAGAAAAGCCTCCGAATTTGGGATCACTTTCCGACCACACATATGTATCGATCAGTGTCGCGTCAGCCAACGCAGGCGCAGCCTGAAGCAGCGCAATCAGGCAAATCCGTTTGATCACCTAATTTGCGTTCAAGACGCCAAGGCATTGGCCGGGCAGGTTGGCCATTGTTAAATCTGCCCGTGGTGCGGGCGGCGGGGCATCGGGATCCGGTGGAGGAGGGTTGAGGATACGGTCGACCCAGCCTTGTGCTTCGGCACAGCCATCACCGGGTGGTGGGGCTGCCTGATCCACGCAGTTTCGCGCATCAGCGGGACATTTCAGGCGAACGTGAAAATGATAATGGTGGCCCCACCAAGGGCGGATCTTATTCAACCACGATCGGTCACCCGTTGCTGACTGACACATGGCAACCTTGGCTCCTGGGAACACAAAGATCCGTGCGGTCCGCGGATCAGATGCGGCGGCGCGCATGATCGCCTCGTGCTGGGGAGTCCAACGGCTGTTGGTAAAAGCACCGGCAGAGCGTCGCATCGAGATGGATGAGATATTTTCGCGTTCCGCCACGCTCAGGTCCAGCCGGTCCGCTGGTAACATCCAGAAATCAATATCGAGGCCCGTCTGATGGCTGCGATGCCCGGTCAGCATAGGCCCGCCACGTGGTTGGCTCATGTCACCGACATAGATGCCGTTCCATCCCGGTTGCGTTGCGGCAAAGCGGCTGAGATCCTGAACGTAGTCTATCGTGATGGGTTGTGCCCAGTTGCGATTGCGCGACAGACGCATCGCCTGCCAGGTCGGTCCGGTTTCGGGCAATTCAACGCCGCCGGCCTGGCATCCACGCGCATAGCCGCCAATCGCTTCTGGCTGTTGTGCAGATGCCACCGGCGCCGCCCCAAACAGTGTCTTGGCGATGCGTGTGTCGTTGACATTTTGCGATGCCAGGCTGACCTGTGGATCTTCTGTCTGGCAGGCCGCCAGACCGACTGTAATGATGACTGCTACGATGAAGCGGACCATTCTGCGCGATCTCCGTTTTTGTTGACCCACCGTAACAAGAAAAGACCCAGTAGGAAAAGAAAGATCACAGGCAGAAAGCCCAATTGCACGTTACCGGTCATATATGTGAAAAGGCTGATCAAGACGGGTGCCAGAAATGCGGTCGCTTTGCCAGACAAAGCGAATAGCCCGAACGCCTCTGCAGGCCGGTCCGGATGCGTGTGGCGCACCATCATCGAGCGTGAAGCAGCATAAGTGGCTCCCCCTGCGCCACCAATGCATACGCCACAAACATAAAACACGACATCGGGAATCGCAGATCCAACCGGGAGCGGAACCCCAAACAACTGTTCGCGCGACATGCCCACGATAGTTGCGGATACCGCTAGAAGGACCCAGACGGAAACAAGAATGACCGGTTTTGGTCCAAAACGTTGATCACATAGACCAGCAAGCCAGGTCGTGACGGCTGCAGCAATTGCAGCAATAATGCCAAACACACCAATTTGGATGGTCTGCCAGTCCAGCACCAGTGCGGCATATACACCGCCAAACGCGTATAAGGCATTCAGCGCATCGCGATAAAACATGGATCCAACAAGAAAGTTCAGCAGGCTTCTACGCCTGGTCACAGCTTTGAGTGTTGCCCACAAGTCGCTCGCTACGGCCACGAGTTTCGTTGATTTTGCCACAAGGTTTGGAGTGTCGCGCACAAACATAAAGAACGGAATGATGAAGATCGTATACCATATGGCAATGAATGGTCCGACCGAACGTGTGCCTTCACGCATTTCGGGATCCAGACCGAAAAGCGGAGCGTTGCCGAGCAGCGTGACACCTTCTTCGTTCTCGGCAAAAAACAAAAGCATGACAAAAAGCGCTGCCACGCCGCCCCAATACCCAAACGCTGCGCCAGAGCCCGAAATCCGGCCCACCTCTTCGTCATTGCCAAGCGATGGCAAGATTGCATTGATGAAATTCAGCGCACTTTCAGCGGCGATGAAACCCACATAAAAGACAATTAGTATCCACAGCAGGCCAGCGCCATCTGGCGTCAGGCCCCACAGCATTGCGGTAGCGACGACATAAATGACCGAAAAGAACGCGATCCATGGGATCTTGCGTCCCGAGTTATCCGCAAACGCCCCGAGGAAAGGGGCCGTGAACGCAATGAATAGACCTGCGATGAATTGCCCGGCAGACCAGATTGACTGGGCCTGTGCTTTGGCCGCGTCACTCTCCATCCCGGTACCAAGATAATATTCGGCAGCGACAGCAGCAAAATACGGACCAAAGATGAATGTCAGGCCTAACGTGTAAAAGGGTTGCGCTGCCCAATCAAAGGCCATCCATCCCCAGATGCGTTTCTTGCTGACTGCCATGTCTTTGCCCCTGCCCGTCGTTTTGGGGATAAGACACTGATATCGCACGCGCTGGCAAGCAATGGTTTAGACGGACGTTCCGTCATCGTGTGGCGGCCAAGGACGGGTTTTGTCGGCAACGATCCAGTTTTGCACCCAATCGGGCAGGGTGGGTGAAGACTCTTGCATGCCCATTGTCGCCATCAAGCGCTCTGGCCGGACAATGCCATTGCGATCTGTGACCGCCGTGCGATACAGCGCCTGCACGGCACAGTCTGTGCCGATCCAAAGCGACTGCTCAAGATACATAAAGCGCTCGTCCCAGCCGACACATTTGCTGACCACGCGGAATTTGACAAATGGGCGGATCCGCTTGCGATACATCACGGAACTGCCCGCAACTGTCAGTCCCCAACGGTTTTTTGCCAAAGCACGTAAAAGACCCACACGTTGGGCAAGACCTGTGCGTCCCAGATCCAGAATTGTCAGGATCCGACCATTATTCATTTCGATGAACTGATCAATATCCTGCGGCCAGCACCGGTGATACGATACGTGCGCATCAAGCGGCGCAAGTGGTGGCATCCGCCGGGCTTTCAAGACTTCCTTGATCAGGCGCACAATCGGGTACATCTGCGTCGCATCCTTCTCTTTGGGCGGCAGATGGGTGCGATTGACGTAAACGTCAACTTTAACCTTACGGCAAGCGCGGACTTGTCCACAGGTGTTCAAACGCTTAGGTCAAGGCGAGCAATTGATAAAGGTCGCCTGTCTGATGGAAATAGTCTCTGATATCCTGTCACCGATTTTGAGCGTGGCATATTTCCTTGTGATTGCACATTTCATCATGAGCTGGCTGATCCGGTTCGAGGTGTTGAACATCCGGCAAGAGCTTGTGGGCCAGATTTGGTACACGCTTGAACGTATTCTGCAGCCAGTCTACAGCCGCATTCGACGTTTTATGCCCGATCTGGGCGGTGTTGACCTGTCGCCTATCGTGGTCTTGCTGGGGATCGTGATTTTGCGGAATCTGATCAACTGACGGATGATGTAACGCGTCCAGTGTCATTGTCGGTGGACGGCAGATCGCCACCATTGGCCGCTCCATTTCCCGCTCATGCAATGAAACTTGCGCTGGACAGAGTTGCGCGGCGCGGGAAATTCCCTGAAAATGGTTGATATGGGGTATCACGGCGACACTAGACGCGTCGCCAACTAACAAAGGAATTCGCATATGCGCATTATGACGCTGACCAAAACCGGCCTGGCCATGGCGTTATCAACGCAGTTGGTCGTCGCAACAACGACTGCAACCATGGCTCAGGCAGAAATGCTGGGCACCGAAGCAGCAATCAGCAAATACGCAGCGCATGCCGACCGGGCCTATCTTCTTGACCAATTGGCACGCGATGATGTCCAGGCAGCGATCATCGCTGAAGGCGTCGACCCGGCCGAAGCAGCGGCCCGACTGAACGCCATGACCGATGCCGAGGTCGCATCTCTTGTCACGCAGATGGAAAATGACAGCGCTGGTGCAGATATCGTGGGTACGCTATTTACGGTATTTATCATCTTGCTGGTGACTGACATTCTGTGCCTCACCCGGATCTTCAACTTCACCCGTTGCATCCGCTGACCGGACTGTGCCGGCTTATCACACTTGTTGTGGTCGGCTGGCTTGCAGCTTGTGCGCCAGCCTTTGATCCCGGAACGCAGTTTCGGGAAGACATCCCTGCGCGGGCGAAGGTTGATGGCGTTCCGCTGATACAACAAGCCGCTTATTATTGTGGCCCCACGTCGCTTGCGATGGTGATGCAATGGGCCGGTGCAGATGTAACGCCGGATGCGATTGCAGACTTGGCCTTCAGCCCTGCCGCGCGCGGCACCTATCTGGCCGACATGATCGGTAGCAGTCGTCGCTTGGGCCAGCTTGCCGTGAGGATTAATAGCTTTGATCAGCTCTTGTCAGAGATCGATGCCTCCCACCCGGTGATCGTGTTTCAGAACCTGGGTTTCGGCTTTGCACCGGTTTGGCACTATGGTGTTGTTACGGGGTATGATTTTGACCGCGATGAAGTCTATTTGAATTCAGGCCAACGCGAACAGATGGTTATGCCGTTCGCTGTTTTTGAACGCACATGGGCGCGTGGCGAGTATTGGGGGCTTGTTGTCCTGCCTCCAGATGACCTGCCCGTAAGCGTTAGCCAAAACGACATTCTTTCGGGCGGTGCGGCACTTGAGCGGGTCGGGCAATTTGAAGCAGCCGCCACGCTTTATGAAACGGGTGCGGCACGCTGGCCTGAAAACTGGCTTTGGTCGTTTGGACTTGCCAATGCACGATATGGTCTTGGTGATTTACATGGTGCGCGCGACGCACTGCTGCAAGCGCGGGCCATCGAGCCAATGATTCCTGAAATAAAAGCCAATCTCAGGCAGGTCGAACAAGAGCTGCGTGGATAATCATGCGTCAAATCCCGGCGCTGAACTTGGCCAAGAGCTTTCTGCGAAAGTCTGTTTCGCGAAACCGTTGCCGCCAATCGGAAATTTTGCATGGCGCAAAAGCGTCGCTTGCAGTCGCGCATGGCCTTTCTGCAAAGGCAGGCAGGTGATCTATTCGGTTCCAAAGAGGTTGGAGAATCCTGATGTCGGACCAGATCACTTTCACGCTTGACGGCGAAGCCGTGACAGCACGGCCTGGCGAAACCATTTGGGAGGTTGCGCATGGGCGCGGGCTGGTCATCCCGCACCTTTGCCACAAACCGCAGCCTGGTTATCGATCAGATGGTAACTGCCGTGCGTGCATGGTTCAGATCGAAGGCGAGCGGACATTGGCCGCCTCATGCATCCGTGAACCCAGCGAAGGCATGGTGGTAACAACTGATCAGCCGCGCGAAAAACAGGCCCGCAAGATGGTTATGGAACTGCTCGTGGCGGATCAGCCCGAGCAAGAGGTTGCGCATGACAAATCCAGTCACCTTTGGAACATGGCTGCAAAACAGGACATCAGTCAAAGCCGCTTTCCTGCGATGGAACCCGACCATATCCCACTGCTTGATGACAGCCACGTGGCGATGTCCGTCAATCTCGATGCCTGTATTCAATGCGGCCTTTGTGTGCGGGCCTGCCGCGAGGTGCAGGTCAATGATGTGATCGGCATGGCCGGACGCGGCCACAACGCCTACCCGGTTTTCGACATGGATGATCCGATGGGCGCATCCTCATGTGTGGCCTGCGGCGAATGCGTCCAGGCCTGCCCAACTGGCGCATTGCTGCCCGCCACGGTCACTGATGAAAACCAGCGGGGCGATACGGCGGACTATGACCGCGAAGTCGAAAGTGTCTGCCCGTTTTGCGGTGTTGGCTGCCAGGTGTCGCTCAAGATAAAGGATAATAAGGTCAAATTCGTCGAAGGCATCAACGGCCCCGCCAACGAAGGGCGGCTATGCGTCAAAGGTCGCTTCGGTTTTGACTACATTCATCACGACCATCGGATCACAAGACCTCTAATCCGCCGCGACGATGCGCCGGTCAAAGGCCTCAACGTCGACCCCGGTAATTGGCAGACCCATTTCCGCGAAGCAAGTTGGGAAGAGGCACTGGATGTTGCAGCCGAAGGTTTGAAAAGCATTGGTGGTACAGGCGTTGCGGGCTTCGGTTCCGCCAAATGTACGAACGAGGAAGCGTACCTTTTCCAGAAACTGATCCGTCAGGGATTTGGCCACAACAACGTGGACCACTGTACCCGACTTTGCCACGCTTCATCCGTTGCGGCATTGATGGAGAATGTTGGTTCCGGTGCTGTCACCGCCACCTTCAACGAGATTGAAAACGCCGATGCCGCCATCGTCATTGGCGCGAACCCCATCGAAAACCACCCTGTCGCGGCGACCTATTTCAAGCAATTCACCAAACGTGGCGGCAAGCTGATCGTCATGGACCCGCGCGGCCAAGCGCTCAAGCGGTTCGCGTCCCACATGCTGCAATTCCGCCCCGGCGCGGATGTATCGATGCTGAACGCGATCATGCATACGATTGTCGAAGAAGAGCTTTACGACCGCCAGTATATCGAAGCCTACACCGAAAACTGGGAGGCAGAGAAGGCGCATCTGGCCGACTTCACCCCCGAAAAGATGGCCGATATCTGCGGGATTGACGCAGATACCCTGCGCGATGTTGCCCGCACCTTTGCGGGGGCCAAGGCTGCGATGATTTTCTGGGGCATGGGTGTGTCCCAACACATCCACGGCACCGACAATTCCCGCTGTCTGATCAGCCTTGCCCTGATGACCGGCCAGGTGGGCCGCCCGGGTTCCGGCCTGCATCCGCTGCGGGGCCAGAACAACGTGCAGGGTGCGTCCGATGCGGGCTTGATCCCGATGTTCCTGCCCGATTATCAGCCCGTGGGCGATGATGGTGTACGCAGTGCGTTTCAAGAGATTTGGGAAGAAGGCACCATTGACCCAAACAAGGGTCTGACCGTTACCGAAATCCTTGATGCGGTGCATGCAGGCGACATCCACGGGATTTATATCCTAGGTGAAAATCCGGCCATGTCAGACCCGGATGTAGAACATGCGCGCGACGCGTTGGCGAAGCTGAAGCATCTGGTCGTGCAGGATATCTTTATCACTGAGACAGCGAATTTTGCCGACGTGATCCTGCCGGCGAGCGCCTTCGCCGAGAAATCCGGCACCGTGACCAACACCAACCGACAAGTCCAAATGGGCCGTCCTGCGGTGCCGCCACCTGGCGACGCGAAAGAGGACTGGTGGATCACCGTAGAGCTTGCCAAACGGCTAGGACTGGGCTGGCACTATACACATCCAAGCGACGTATTTGCAGAAATGGCGCGCTCGATGAAATCGCTGAGCAACATAACTTGGGACCGTTTGGAAAACCAAAACGCCGTCACTTATCCATCCCTCTCACCCGAAGACCCCGGCCAGCCCATTGTATTTGGTGACGGTTTCCCGCGCGAGAACGGGCGGGCTAAATTCACGCCGGCAAGCGTGATTGCACCGGATGAGGCACCTGACGCTGAGTACCCCATGATCATGACGACAGGGCGGCAGTTGGAACACTGGCATACCGGATCCATGACCCGGCGGTCAAAGGTGCTGGATGCGGTCGAACCTGAAGCAAACTGTTCGCTCCACCCATCCACTTTGCGCAAGCTGGGTGTGGAACCCGGTGGGCTGGTCAAACTCTCCACCCGGCGCGGCAGCATCGAGATCATGGCCCGCGCGGACCGTGCGGTCTCGCCTGATATGGTCTTTGTCCCGTTTGCCTACGTCGAGGCGGCAGCAAACATCCTGACCAACCCGGCCATCGATCCTTACGGCAAGATCCCGGAATTCAAGTTTGCGGCTGTGAAGGTTGAAAAAGCGGGTGTGATCGCTGCTGAATAGTCCTTGGCGCGAGGCATTGCATGGATCTGGAACAGTCTAAAGGTGCTGGTCTGCCAGGTTGGCGCATGTCGGTCACACTACTAATTGAACGCTTGTTCAAAAAATCATTTGACGGATCGCACATCTCGCCCACAGTATACGGGCAGAGGGTGAACGCGGGGAGACGATTCACCCAATAAGCCGGAAGATACCGGTCAGGGAGGAATAGTATGACCACACCCGCGCCAAGCGGACTTACTTCTATTCCAGCGTTGCTTGCGCGCAACGTGGCGCGCTATGGATCCAAGGCAGCCTATCGCGAAAAGGAATTCGGGATCTGGCAGAGCTGGACATGGGAAGAGGCCGCATTTGAGATCGATGCGCTTGCTGCGGGTTTCCTGACATTAGGCGCGGAAGTTGGTGATCACATTGCCATCACCGGACGCAACCGGCCCGCGCTATACTGGGCAATGGTCGCGGCGCAGAAGGTGGGCTGTGTGCCAGTGCCGCTTTATTCCGATGCTGCGGCAGAGGAAATTGCGTATGCTTTGGATCATTGCGGCGCGCGCTTTGTGGTGGCCGGGGATCAGGAGCAGGTGGATAAAATCGCCGATATCCGTGATCAACTGCATGCGTTGGACCATGTCATCTACCTCGACGGGCGCGGCCTGCGGAAATACGACCACGCCAATATGACATCTTACGATGATTTGCAGAAAGCTGGGCGTGACAGCGGACGGATGCGCGAAGTCGACGAGCGCAGCGCGGCACTGACCCTCGATGATAAATGCGTCATGCTGTATACGTCCGGCACCACGGGGCGGCCCAAGGGTGTGGTGCTGTCAAATTACAACGTCATAGAGACATCGAAAAATTCTGCAGAATTCGACCATCTGCAGCCAGGGGACGAGGTGCTCGCGTACCTGCCGATGGCCTGGGTCGGTGATTTCATCTTTTCGATCGGTCAGGCAATGTGGACCGGGTTCTGCGTCAACTGTCCCGAAAGTGCCGATACGATGCAAACCGATCTGCGCGAAATTGGGCCAACCTATTTCTTCGCCCCACCCCGGGTATTCGAACAGCAACTCACGAATGTGATGATCCGGATGGAGGATGCAGGCCGTTTCAAGAAATGGCTTTTTGACAAATACATGGCGGTCGGGCGCGCAGTTGGACCAAAGCTGCTTGATGGTGAGCCGGTATCTGGCGCGGAGCGTTTGCAGTATCGATTAGCGGTCTGGCTGGTGATCGGGCCGCTGAAAAATACACTCGGCCTTAGTCGTGTGCGTGTGGGTTACACAGCTGGTGAGGCGATTGGACCCGAGATCTTTGATTTTTATCGCGCGCTGGGCATTAATCTAAAGCAACTCTACGGTCAGACCGAAGCGACGGTATTTATCACCCAGCAACCCGATGGTGAGGTGCGGTCTGATACGGTGGGCGTACCGTCACCCGGGGTTGAATTGAAGATCGCCGAGAGTGGTGAAGTCTTCTACCGTTCACCCGGAGTTTTCGTAGAATACTACAAGAATGCCGAAAGTACGGCCTCAACCAAAGACGCTGAAGGTTGGGTGGCCACTGGTGATGCTGGTTTCATTGAGGAAAACACCGGCCATTTACGGATCATCGACCGCGCCAAGGATGTGGGCAAGATGGCCTCTGGCGCGCTATTTGCGCCAAAATATGTTGAGAACAAGCTGAAGTTCTATCCTGATATTCTTGAGGCAGTCGTTTTTGGTGCTGATCGTGACTATTGCACGGCGTTTATCAATATCGATCTCACAGCGGTGGGGAACTGGGCAGAGCGAAACAATATTGCCTATTCCAGCTATCAGGAACTGTCGCAGCACCCGCGTGTATTGGACACAATCGAGGCGCACGTGGCGGAGGTGAACCAATCTGTCGCCGCTGATGAGATGCTGGCAGGCTGTCAGATCCATCGCTTTCTGGTGCTTCATAAAGAGCTTGATGCCGATGACGGCGAGATGACCCGTACGCGGAAAGTGCGACGCCGAATCGTGGAAGAGAAATTCGTCGATCTCATTGATGCGCTTTATGGGGGTAAATCAGAGATCTACACTGAAACTGAAGTGACCTACGAAGACGGTCGCAAAGGCAAGATCACTGCGACATTGGCGATCCGCGATGCGGTCGTGCAGTCTGCCGGGAAGGTTGCGGCGGAATGATCGTGCGACGCTCGCCTTTGGCATCGCCCCGCCCACCATCCCGGTTGGAGCTTTGCACATGAAAGACAACGTTGAACCATATGTCACCCCGGATGGCCGCCAGATTGGCGGTGTTCTGATGGACATGCGCGGTATCACGCTGCGTTTTGGTGGCGTCGAAGCAATAAAGGATATCTCTTTTGATATTCGCGAAGGCGAGATCCGAGCGATTATTGGTCCTAATGGCGCTGGCAAATCGTCGATGCTGAACGTGATTTCGGGTTTCTATAACCCGCAGGAGGGTGAGGTGTGGTTCCGCGGCGAGAAGCGCCCCCCGATGAAACCCTATCAAGTTGCTCGCCTTGGGATTGCACGGACATTTCAGAATATCGCCTTATTCGAAGGCATGACTGTCCTTGATAACGTGATGACTGGCCGCTTGACCCAGATGAAAGCCAACATGTTTTGGCAGGCGTTGTGGACGGGGAAGGCCGAAAAAGAAGAGGTTGAGAACCGCGAAAAGGTAGAACGTATTATCGACTTTCTTGAAATTCAGGCCATCCGAAAGACACCCGTTGGCCGCCTGCCATACGGGTTGAAGAAACGTGTCGAATTGGCGCGCGCCTTGGCCGCCGAACCGAAGCTGCTTTTGCTTGATGAACCGATGGCAGGCATGAACGTCGAAGAGAAAGAGGACATGTCCCGCTTCATTTTGGACGTGAATGACGAATTCGGCACGACCATCGCTCTGATTGAGCACGATATGGGTGTCGTCATGGACCTTTCAGACCGCGTGGTCGTGATGGATTATGGACGCAAGATCGGCGACGGGACCCCTGATGAGGTGCGCAATAATGCGCAAGTAATCGATGCGTATTTGGGGGTGGCGCATGACTAATCACAACGCGGTCTGGGGTCCGATCCGAAACCTCTATGCGGGGGCCGAATATGTCCGCTGATTTCCTTTACGGTATTGAAGTTGTCATCAACGGTCTGATGGCCGGGGTACTTTATGCCCTCGTTGCGCTTGGCTTTGTCCTAATCTTCAAAGCGTCTGGCATCTTTAACTATGCGCAAGGCGTGATGGCCCTTTTTGCTGCTCTTACCCTTGTTGGGATCATGGAAGGTCAGGTGCCTTTCGCGCATTTGATCAATGCGATCTTTGGAACGAAAATCCATCATTTCGGGTGGGAGGTCCCGGCGCTTTTGGCGATCTTCTTAACGGTTCTGATCATGATTGCGTTTGCTTGGGCGGTGCAACGGTTCGTGTTCCGGCATTTGGTCGGGCAAGAGCCAATTATCCTGTTCATGGCGACCATTGGGCTGGCTTATTTCCTGGAAGGTGTGGGCGATCTCATGTGGGGATCGGACATCAAGACGCTTGCGCTGGGCTTGCCGCAAGGTGGATCACTGTGGATTGAGGAAGCGACCGCCGGTCTGGGCGGAGACGACTTTTTCGGGTTCTTTATCGACAAGCTGGACATGGTTGCCACGGTCGTTGCGATCATCCTTGTGGTCAGTCTGATCGCCTTTGCACAATACACCAAACAGGGTCGCGCGATGCGGGCCGTGGCGGATGATCACCAGGCCGCCTTGAGCGTCGGGATTTCGCTGAACTATATCTGGGTGCTCGTCTGGTCGCTTGCTGGCATTGTCGCGATGGTCGCGGGCATCATGTGGGGTGCGAAGTCTGGCGTGCAGTTTTCACTGTCGTTGATTGCGCTCAAGGCGCTGCCTGTCCTGATGCTCGGCGGGTTCACCTCGATCCCCGGAGCGATTGTTGGTGGGCTGATCATCGGGGTGGGTGAGAAACTGTTCGAATACACCATCGGGGCTCCATACCTTGGTGGCGCGACCGAGAACTGGTTTGCCTATATGCTGGCGCTGATCTTTCTGGTGTTCCGACCGCAGGGGTTGTTTGGGGAGAAGATCATTGAACGGGTCTGATACCATGCGCCTTACATGTCATTGTGGAAATGTTGAATTGCGCGTGAAACTGCTGGACGGTCTTAGGACAGCAAAAAGATGTGACTGCAGTTTCTGTCGCAGACGTGGTGCCATGACTGCTGATGTGAAAGATGGTGATCTTGAGGTGCTGCGCGCGGAAACACTCGGCACTTATCAATTTGGATCAAAAACGGAAACGCATCACTTTTGCACCCAATGCGGCGTCTACAC
>ERZ1740070.43-NODE-43-length-98567-cov-14.839421_pt1 | contig 98567 bp, 48 predicted proteins | sample MGYA00581734_ERZ1740070 | MGnify/ENA primary metagenome ERZ1740070 (study PRJEB43018, sample SAMN04849744) | marine metagenome | isolation source: floating plastic debris | place: Pacific Ocean | collected 2008-09-01 | study: EMG produced TPA metagenomics assembly... | reverse complement strand
GATAAAGAAAATACAGCCGCTTTTGCGATGAAGATAGGGAATAGTGCGATTTGGAGACAGAGGGCTCAATGGTAAAATAGACCGAACTTTCCTTTGCGCCAATGTAGTTCGCTAAACTTCTAATGTCCTGGTGGCCGAACACCTCTTTTAATGGCGCTTCAATACTTAACGTACTGAAGATCCTGTTCACCATAACAGTAGCTCGCAGGGAATGTCCTCCTAATTCAAAAAAGCTCTTAGTCACACTGATCACTTCAGGGGGTAACTTCAAAACCTCCGACCAAATAGCAACAAGTTTATGTTCCAATTCAGTAGCGGCCGGTTCATAGTCTTTTCCTGCCTGTATCTCAGGAGCTGGAAGTGCCTTTTTATCTACTTTCCCATTCAAGGTCAACGGAAACTGATCCAGGTGTACATAGTACTCGGGAAGCATGTAATCGGGGAGTTTGTCTTGCAAATAAGATCGAATGGCATCTGCATTTATTGGTTTTTCCGACACATAATAGGCCGCCAGATGCTTCTCTCCCTCAAACTCCCTGGACATTACAATCACGTCCCGTAGTTGATCGTGATTAGCTAGCTTATGCTCTATCTCTCCCAACTCTATTCTGAAACCCCGGATCTTCACCTGGTCATCCTGGCGCCCCAGGAATTGCAAGGCGCCGTCCGATGACCAACGTGCCAGGTCCCCGGTACGGTAAAGACGACCACCGGAATGAAACGGATCGGGAACAAACTTTTCTGCCGTTAGCGTTGATTGATTGATATACCCTCTACTTACACCATCGCCTCCGACATACAACTCTCCGGCGACTCCAATGGGCTGTAGTTGGCCATAATTACTCAAAACATAAGCTCTTGAATTATTAATTGGTTTGCCTATTGGTATACTATCGTTATAATCCCTGTCTATGACATGAAAAGTGGAAAAAGTTGTATTCTCTGTTGGTCCATATGCATTGAGAATCTTTAAATTGGGATTAGTATTTCTGACATGATTTATTGCCACCGGGTTCAATACATCGCCGCCTACCAACAAATAATGCAATCCACAGAACATAGTGGGGGCTTCCTTAGCATGTTGGTTAAATAAACCTGATGTAAGCCACAACGTGTTAATCTTAGATTCACTTAAGACCTTGGCTAATGACCTACTATGAAGAAATGCTTCCTTTTCTTTCAAAACCAAGGCGCCTCCATTCAACAAACTACCCCATATTTCGAATGTTGCCGCATCAAACACCTGTGTTCCTGTCTGCAATATCCGGGTGGACTCATTGAGCTCAATGTAGTTTGTATTTTTTACCAGACGGACAACATTTCTATGAGTTACTGCCACTCCTTTCGGTGTCCCAGCAGAACCCGAGGTGTACATCACATAAGCCAAACTATCAGGGCCGGCAGTATTTCGAAATTCCTTTTGAGGTCTTTCTCTGAATAAGGACTCCGGAGTTACGATTACCATATTATCAGTCAGCAGGTGATGATATTTTAGTGGTGCAAGCACAATGCGAACCTGTGCGTCCTGCACCATTTGTCGAATCCTCTCTACCGGGTGCCCGGGATCCAAAGGCAGGTAAGCCCCTCCAGCTTTTAAGATGCCGAGAAATTCCGCCACGAGTTCACCGGACCAATCTGCCAACACTCCGATACATTCCTCGGGTCTCACATCATTGATTTGATGTAGATAACTAGCTACTTTACGGCTAAGAAGGTCTAGCGTTTGATAAGTCATCATCTCGTTGTCAAACTCAATGGCTATCTTGGCAGCGTTTTTCTTTACCTGTTCATGAAACAACTCGATTATCGTTTTGTCTTTAGGATAATCAACTAATGTGTCGTTAAAGGTCGTCAATAAATGATAACGCTCTCGTGAAGACAAAATATCAATATCTTTTAACCGAATGTCATGATTGAGAGTTATTGCGGTCACTATCTTTTTGAAATATAATGCAAAACGGTTAATGGTAGACCTTTTAAATAAGTCAGTAGAATATTCCACATTCAAATGGATCTGGTCTTCATACTCACTGGCGGTCATCGTTAAATCAAATTTTGATATGTTTTGACCACGTTCGATGGAAATGTGTTCTATGTCGGCTATGTCGTCGCCATGTTTTGAGAAGTTTTGATAAGAAAAAACCATATCGAACAAAGGGTTACGACTGACATGTCGCTTCAAGTTAAGCACATCTAACAACTGCTCATATGGGTATTCTTGATTTTCGAAACAAGCTAATATGTTATCTTTAACTTCTGACAAAAACTCTTTAAAGCTTTTGTTACCATCAGGATAACTCCTCACTGGCAATGTATTCACAAACATACCAATGATACCCTCCAGGTCCATATGCTGACGGCCCGCTGCTGGTGTCCCAACTACAATATCTTCCTGATTTCCAAGCTTGCTTAACAATATCACGTATGCCGAAAAAAGGACCATGTACATTGTAGTCCCGGTCTGATCAGTAATATTTCTTAATTTTACGGCATCCTCTTTTGTAAGTTTGAACTCATAAGATCTACCTTTAAAACTCTTTTCACGGGGTCTGTTGTAATCAGTAGGCAACTCCAAAGGTAATGTAGGTTGTGAAAACTCTTTTAACCAGAAAGATTTCTGCTTGACAATTTGCTTTTGCTGACTTTCACTCAATTGCCATTCCACATAATCCTTGTATTGCAGCGGCAAATCAAGTATCTCCTCACCCTTATGAAGCGACATGAAATCATTGACAAGTACCGATTGAGATACTCCATCTGCAATAATATGATGCATATCCAAGATCAGGAAATACTCGGCGATAGCTGATTTATTAGTACGGTCAAAAACTGTAATCAAACCGGCACGTAATAAAGGGCCTGCCTTCAGATCAAACGGCCTGATAAACTCCCTTACAATAGAAGTCCATCCTTCCTTTGAGGATTCATAACTCTCCAGTTTGAAATCGACTACTTCCGCTATTTTCTGAACAGGCACACCATTAACTTCCTCAAAGGAAGTACGCAAGCTTTCATGCCGATAGATCAATTTAGTAAATACAGCCTCTAGGCGCTCCTGATCAGGCTTTTCTTTAAGTTTTATCACCTGAGGCATATTATAAGCCCGCGATTCTTCGTCTAAGCGATACAAAAAATACAGTCTTTTTTGCGCCGATGATAAGGGATAATATTTCTTTATTGGGGCAGGTTGAATTTTCTGAAAGACAGCATTATCTCTAATTTTTTTAATATAAGTGATCAACGCCTGCTTACTATCTTTTACTTCAAGGAGAAGCTTATTCAAATCCGCACCAACGGGTACATTCAGTTGTAATTCGTCATTTACAACCTCTACATGTACATCATTTTCCCTTAACCGGTTAATGAGGTCTTCCATGGATACTTTTAGATTTTTATAGTGACTTTGTCAACTCGATCAGATGACGGCTTCTCTTTTAGCCACAAGCAGGCATCAAGATGTTCCCCTATCTGCTCAATGGTAGCTTTATCGAAAATTTCCTGGAGGGTCAATTTCATATTAAAGGTTTTATATATCTTGTTAGCCATAGCAATTGTATTCAAAGAATGCCCCCCCAGCTCAAAGAAGCTCTTATTAATGCTGATCATATCTTTATCGAGTTTCAAGATTTCGCTCCATATGCGAACCAACCTTATTTCTGTTTCACTTGACGGGCCTACGTAGTCGTTGCTTAATGTAAGTTCCGGAGCTGGCAATGCCTTGCGGTCTATCTTACCATTTACTGTCATTGGAAGTGCCTCAAGAAAAACGTAATGATAAGGGACCATATGTTCCGGTAATTGTTCCAGTAAATGATTGCGTAGGTCGTCAGGGTTTATTTCTACTTCTGAAATGTAATAGGCAACCAGGTGAGCATCCTCTTGATAAGTTTTAACTACTACTACTGTTTGGCGCACCAATGGATGTTCTAACAATTGATGTTCTATATCGCCTAATTCTATCCTGAATCCCCGAATCTTCACTTGATCATCCTTTCGGCCTATGAACTCGATATTACCATCGGGCAACCATCGGGCCACATCGCCTGTCTTATACATCCGCTCCCCGGGACTGAAGGGATGGATAACAAACTTTTCATCGGTTAACGCTTTATTATTAAAATAGCCACGGGCTAGCCCTACCCCAGAAATACATAGCTCACCCTTTACTCCTACGGGCAATATATTGTCATCGCCTCCCAGGACGTATAACTTTAGGTTATCTATAGGTTTCCCTATTGGGATACGGCCTATTGGCAGAGTGAAGTCGCATTCATAATAGGAAACATCGACCGTAGCTTCTGTGGGACCGTACAAATTGATTAACCGTGTTTGGCAATGTTTATGTATGGAGTCTCCAAAGGCTCTGACATAATCTGACTTTAAGGCTTCTCCACTTGCAAACACCTGACGCAGGCTTTTTAATGCCATATAGTCAAACCCATTGTCAGTTACGGCCATAAAAATACTTAACATCGAGGGAACAAAATGTATGGTAGTCACCTCGTGATCCTTTATCGTTTTGATTATTGCATCAGCGTCTTTTTCTTCATTTGGTTTTAAAAGGCTTACGGATGCACCAGTAAAAGACCACCAGAATAGTTCCCATACCGAGACGTCAAAGACTATGGGTGTCTTTTGCAACAACACGTCTTGCTCGTTTATGGGATACTTATTTTGCATCCACGTGAGCCGATTGATGACAGAATGGTGTTCTATCATCACACCTTTTGGCCGACCTGTTGAGCCTGATGTATAGATGACGTAGGCAAGATCATGGCCATCTAATTGCACTACAGGCGAGCTAATGGGTAACGATTGAATTTCCTGCAACATATCTTTCAAATTCAATACTTGAGCGACGCCAATGGAAGGTTCCTTAGGGAAACTATCAATAGAAATTAAAGTATTTATGCCAGCATCCTCAATAATGATCTTTTTCCGTTCATTTGGATAAGTCGGATCTATTGGGAGATAAGCTGCTCCGGCCTTTAGCGCTCCAAACAGCACAGGGATCATATATTCATTGCGCTCCAACATTATCCCTACTAGGTCGCTTCGTTTTACCCCTTTGCCTATCAGATAATGGGCTATCTGATTTGACAACTCGCTGGTTTGGCGGTAGCTAAGTACCTTAGTGCCATATCTAATGGCTACATTCTCTGGTGTATTTTCTACCTGCTGCTCAAATAAGGACACAATAGTCTGATCCAAGGGATAGGCTGCATTCGTGTCGTTAAATTCATTAAGTATTTGATCCTTTTCGTTTTGAGGTATCAGTTCCTGTTGCGACAATTTATCTTGTGGACTGGATAATAGGTTAGCCGCTAATTCGTAAAAGCGCCTTACCATTTGCTGAATACCAGAATGATCGAAATGAGCTGGATTGTAAATCATTTCTCCACTTACTCCACTGTCAGAACGGTTCAGTAACAGACCCAGATCATACTCCCTGTCGTCTCGATAGGGTTGTATAATTTCAACGCTCAAGTCATTAATCGCACAACTTTCACGATCATGATCTTCAAAATGATAGAGTATATTGATCTTTGGCTCATTACCGCTCACACTATTATCCAGCCCAAGTTTATGCATTAATGTTTCATGAGGAATTACACAAAATTTTACAGCGTCGGTATATATCTCATCCAGAGTGGATATGTACTCATCAAAGTTGATGTCTTGGGGAATGAAACTTCGCACTAATGTAATGTCGGAAATAGGGCCTATTAATTCTTTTAAACCCTGCTTTGTCCTATTATCGGTAGTACGTCCTATCAGTACCTCTTCCTGGCCGGTATATTTATTTAATAAAACCTTAAAGCAAGCCATTAATATGACATCTAAGCTAATTCGGGTGGTTTCTTCATACCTTAATAATGCTTTGAACAAGGAGGGCTCCATGCTTATTGGTACACTAGCAGTACGGTTACCTTCCGATATTTCTTCGGAAGAATGATCCTTGGGTAATTCGACTATTTTCAACGAACCTCCAAGCTGTTCACTCCAATACGAAAGTGCATATGGTGACAATCTTGGTAATGTTTTTTGCTGCCATAATGAATACCGGAAATATGATTTAATGCCCCTTTCATTTTTTTTGTCCTTTCCGTTATTCAAAGCTTGATAACTATATAGCAACTCATTGGAAAACAATTGAATTGATCTTGGGTCAGCAATTATTCGATGAAAGACCATCATTAACTTATAGCGGTTGTCGGAAGTCTGCAAGAGGGCCGCCCGCACTAATGGCTGGTTATACTTAAATGGCTTATTAAGCATTTTTTCCAGTAAATCATCCGTCTTTTCCTGACTTTGCCTGATGACCGTAAGATCCAATTGAAACTCATTATCCGGTAAAGTCCTTTGTAAGAGTTTTCCGTCTACCAAAGTGATCTGCGAATGTAATACTTCGTATTTATCTATAACTTCATGAAAAGCCTTCTGTAAATTGGTGATGTTTAAGTCTCCTTCCAGGTCAATGGTTAAGGGAAGGTTACGGTTAATATGATTTCCGATGGCGTCGGTTGAATGATTCCACAGTTTTTCCAAATGAAATGGTAATTCAATGTTTTCAAGGTTCTTCGTGTTGTCGGCGTCATCTAACTTGTTATAAACATCTTCGATTTCGTCATGCCAATAAAGTTCCTTAGAGTCTAGTATTCCATCCGGAGTCTGGATCACTTTGGAAAGGGCCGACAAAAATACTTTTTCATAAAAAGCATATACCTCCGGTGTCATGAATGGAGATGAATATTCATGCATACTTAATATGCGCTCACTGTTGACATTATAGTTGATATCAAAAAAGGTGTTGCCTCTTAGAAAAACGTCAAAATCCAAACGATCTGGTTCTGTATTAACCCTTTTTTCCAATCGCATCCCCTCCTCCACGTGCCAGTTAACGTAGTTAAACTGTGTATCGAAGAGTGGATTTCCTCCGAAGGTTTGTTCCCCCGTAATTCGGTTGATCTCAAATAAGGACAGATGTTCAAACCGTTTCAATTCAAGAAGTTTTTTGTCTACTAATTGTATAAGCGCTGTCCATGAGATACCCGCTGGGAGTTTAAAGCGGAATGGGATAGTATTTAGAAAGCAGCCCAGCACTTTGTCGCCATCTTCTTTAAGCGGTCTATTGAAAGTCACTAAACCAACCAATAAATCGCTTTCTCCGGTAATTACTTTTAATGAATAGAGATATGCGGAAAGTAGAATAGTTTTAACTGTTGTATTTTTTAGTCTGGCCGCTTGATCCAGGTCCTTTAGTAATTGTGTAGGATAAGCTTCTCTGACAGATTGGAATGTCTTATCACCATCCCCTACTTCAAGGCTCAATTTTTTGAAGTCCTTTAACTGTACTTTCCAAAAGTCAATGGCTTCCTGATCGTTTTTGCTTACCAGCTCAACCGTAATTACATCTTTGAAATTTGATTTTAAAGGAACCAGTTTGAAGGACTCATCTCTGAGTAATTCGCCATAAGTATTCGTTAACTCCGTAAGCAATGAAGCATAACTCCACCCATCCAGCAAAGCGTGATGATATTCAAAAAGTAGTTCATGATGATGATCCGAGAGTTTATATAATATGATACGCCATAAAGGAGCTGAACCCAGGTCAAAATGTTGTTGACGGCTTTTTTCCAGGTTGGATTTGATGGTACTTTTCTGGTCTTGGGCATCAAGAGAACTTAAATCATGAAACTTGATCTTAGTAGGCAGGTCTTTATACACAATGTGCGCAAATTCACTCAGATCAAAGCCTGTTCTAAGTACTTCATGTTTTTCAATGAGTAGATTTAGCGCTTTTTGTAATATAGTCAGATCCAACATTTCGTAAGTAACAGGTACCATCAACTGTTCGAAGTATAGGATATCTTCCGGACGGGATTGACTGACATAACACATAGACTTTTCTATATCAGACATCGGGTAGACTACCTCAATATTGACATCCTCAATTTTATGCTTATAACTTAGGTCAAAAGCTGCCAGTTCTGCTTCTACTTGCTCGTATTTCTTGCGGCCAGGTTCGGGTTCTGAAATTTCAATGAATGAAGCAAGGGCTTGTATGGTATTGTTTTCATACAGATCATGGACCGAAAGGTCCAATGTCAATGCCTGATTGATTGCGCCGATCAAACGAACGGCTAATATTGAATCTCCTCCTCTTCTGAAAAAACTTTCAGTAATGCTAATTCGATCTACCTCAAGTACTGCTTTCCAATGAACAGTTAGTTTTTTCTCTAAACCTGTTTCAGGCCCAGTATAGGCCTCACTTTCTATTTTTTTATATGACAACAGAGTTTTTCGATCCACTTTACCGTTTACCGTCACTGGAATTTCATCGATTTGAATGAAATCAGCCGGAATCATATAATCCGGTAATCGGCTGATGAGGTGGTTTGTAAGTGCATCTTTGGAAAGTGGTACCTCTGCAACAAAAAAACACAATAATTGATGTGAACCACTTTTCGCCATCTTGGGCAGCGCTACAGCGTTGCGCACTTTGTCAATAGCATTAACCATGTGTTCAATCTCCCCAAGTTCAATTCTGTTGCCTCTAATCTTCAACTGGTGATCCATACGCCCTAAGAACTCAATAGATCCGTCGGGTAACCACTTAGCAAGGTCGCCGGTTTTATATAGCAAAGAATCATCATTAAGCGGGTTTGTAACAAATTTTTCGCTGGTAAGCTCTTCCTGATTAAGATAACCCACAGATAAGTTCTCACCCCCAATGTATAGTTCTCCGGATATACCAATTGGTTGAAGTTGTATTTCTGCACTAAATATGTAGAGTTGGGTATTGTCTATGGGCCTACCAATGGGAACCCTATCATATTCACGAGAGGGTAAAACTTCATGAAAAGATACATCTACAGTCGCTTCGGTAGGTCCGTAAAGATTATGAAGCCTTGCTGAGGGGCATTTTCTAAGAAAAAACTGTGCGTCTTCCGCTTTAAGCGCTTCTCCACTGGCAAAAAGGTGTTTTATGCTGTTTAGTGATCCATAATCGTCGCTATCTTTTAAATATTGCAGTAATGCAGTTAACATGGAAGGAACAAAATGAAGGATACTAACCTTTTCTTCACGAATAATATGACACAGCGCTTTAGGGTCGCTTTCTACCCCTGGTTGAGCCAGAACAAGTTTTGCGCCTGAGATGGACCACCAAAATAATTCCCAGATAGAAACATCAAAGACTATTGGTGTTTTTTGAAGTACTGTATCCCCCGCTTCCAGCCGGTATTCATTCTGCATCCAATTGAGTCGATTAACGATCGATCGGTGCTTGATCTGTACTCCTTTTGGACGGCCGGTAGAGCCGGAAGTATAAATAATATAGGCGAGTTGTTCAGGGTCGGAATGATTTACATGAGCAGAAGCACTGGCCGATATATCTCCTTCCATTATACATTCAAACTCATCGGCAAATAGTGTTAGATCTTGTTGCATCACAAACACCGCCTTAGCTTCGCTATTTCTTAGGCTATATCGGGTCCTATCTATCGGATAGCGCCTTGAAAGAGGTAAGTAGACGTTTCCTGACTTCAGTATACCATACAAGACTGTCATTAGTTCTAAAGAGCGTTCCAGGTAAACGCCAATAACAGCGCCCTTTTTATCAAAACGCTCAGCCAAATAACTAGCTATTTGATCCGACCTTTCATCTAATTTTTTATAGGTCAACTGCTCTTGTTCAAACCTTACGGCAATGCTATTAGGGCATTCGGTCGCACGTGACTCAAACAAATCCATGATGGTTTTATCAGAAGGAAACTCTTTCTTGGTCTGATTAAATTCGTTTATAATTTTGTGCTTATCGATCTCAGAAATAATTTCAATCTGGCTAAGCGCTTTTTCTCTTTGAAGAATTAGCTTCTCCAGTAAACTGAAATACAATTGCCCAATCTGAGCTACATAGGCAAGGTTGTGCCTCGCGTGATCATATTCGATGCTTAGTCTGAGGTTATCAAGGTCAGAAGAAAAGCCAAAGATCATATCAAACGACATCGGCGCTTGCAAAGGGCTTGCTTGTAACCCTGTTAGATGCATCCCAATCACATTAGTCTGCTTTAGTTCATCATACCTTTTGTCGAGTATTTTTTCTATAGGATAATCAGCATGTTCAAGATCTTTGAGCAATTTGTCCCTTAAAACAGTAAGAAGTCTTGTAAATGACAGTTCAGCGTTGTACTTCTCGAATCTGACCGGCAAAACCACATTGGAGCTTCCCGGACGGTCGTCACGCTTGTACACAGAAGTTACAACCGCTATATCCGAGTATGAGGAACTCTTTTGAATAAGGACACCTAATGCCGCCAATAATACAACATGTTTTGCTCTATCAGATTGTGCTACGTTATTTAGTGCTTTTATCGTAGATCTTGGCGCAGATATACTGTGGACCAGTTGCCCATGCGCCTCTTTCTCTGGTCCCTGATCAAAGTAGGAATTGAACTCAAAACCTGACAGCCTATTCCTCCAGTAATTCTTTGTCCGTATCTTTTTATTTGCATTTAATGTTTTGAAATCTAGTTTTGATTCTACTGGCATTTCTATCTGATTTTAAATTAGATGTAAGTCGTTTTATATAAGGTGTGATCGTATTCCCCTTCTACCTTATATATAGGGTTGGCTCAATTTACTTACCAGAAAAGCTTAAAATGATGGGAAACTCTGATAATACTATTTCCTAAAAAAACTGATCTAATAAGATCCCAAATGTTATTACTATGATTAACATATCACTTTCATAGGGCGCGTTTATTGTATACCCTTCTTGTTTATAGATATTTTTAAGTTCTTCCACCTTATCCGGGTTAAAATACCCTTGCCGCCTGATCATATCATGAGAGAGTAGGTCATTAATATATTCAACATTTTTTTGTAGCAAATACGGACTACCTGGCGCTATAAAATGGAATTTTTCCCTTTCCGAAACCCTATCAGGCACAAATCGGTTCGCCATTTTTTTCAGGATGTATTTTTCAGTAAAGTCATTCAATTTCAACAGAGCAGGTATCCGGGTTGAATACTCTACGAGATCTTTATCCAGGAAGGGATACCTGACCTCTACTGAGTTAGCTAGCGCCATTCGATCTCCATGGTCAGAAACCAAGTGGTCCACTAATCTAATCTTATAATCGATGTAGGCTCGTTTGTTGAGTACATCCAAATTTGCAATTCTTTCTTTACGGACTACATGATGATTGAGGCAATTGACCTCGTCGAAGGCCTTATTAATGTGTGGAGAATATAACGCACGCTTGATTTCATCAAACTCAAGGAAATTTCTTTCATAAAAGAATGAATCATCACCCCAAAGTCTGTTCCTGATAGCTTTTTCAGCTACAGTAGATTGATTTTGAACCAGGCCCATTGTCCTCATCTTGTCAAACCGATAGCCTACATATCCGGCAAAAAACTCATCGGCTCCCTCCCCGGATTGGATCACTTTGATTCCTTTTGCACGCACTGCCTCAGACAAGGATAACGAAGCCGTGTTATAAGTTTCTTTTATGGGACATTCGCTATGGTAAATGGAATGCTGTAGCCTTTCACTGATATCATTGTAAAAAAACGTTTTCTGGTTCAATTTGGAATTACTTTCCTTGGCAATCAATTTTTGATAGAATGATTCAGAATGTTCGGAGTCCATGAAATCGATGGAAAATGTCTCCTTTTCGGCTAAAGGCACAAGTTCATGGGCTTTCATTACGATCATAGAGGAGTCTAGTCCGCCGCTTAGGTAAAAGCCTGAAGGTACGTCAGAGCGTAATCGCAATCGGATCGAATTTTCAAATAACTCTTCCAGTTCATCAATATAATGCTCCTCTTGCTTTCCGTTCATTTTTACCTCGCCGCTGGGATAGATAAGATCCCAATATTCCTCATCAACTATTTCTCCATAATCATTCACCAGCAGGTAGTGCCCATTTTCCAGGCTGGAAATGTTTTTAAACATCGTTCTTGGACTTATGAGCCCTGCGAAAGTAAACGTTTGATCCAGCCCAACCGGGTCAATGGTTTTGGGTACCTGGGGATGTTCTAAAATAGCCTTGACCTCTGAGGCGAAAACAAACATGTTATCAACAAGGGTGTAAAAGAAAGGCACTATACCCATTTGATCACGCGCGCAGAACAATAGTCTTCTTTTTTTATCATACAACGTAAAAGCGAACTGTCCATTTAACTCGTTCAAAAACTCCACTCCATACTCTTCATACAAGTGCACTATTACCTCTACATCCGACAGAGTCTGAAATGTATGCCCTTTTTGTTTTAGCTCTTCTCTTAACTCAATATAATTAAATATTTCACCATTACAGATTAGTATAACCGATCCGTCTTCATTCGATACAGGCTGCATTCCATTGTCCAGTCCAATAATACTCAGACGGCTAAAGCCGAGTGCAACGTTTTCAAAAAGTAAAACGTCTTGATCATCAGGCCCCCGGTGTAAAAGTTTGCTGTTCATTTCCTGAATAATATGTCTGTCTTTACCGGCTACCTTTTTATCGAATCTTACAAATCCACATATCCCGCACATGGTGTACTTATATTTTTAAGTAGGAAAATTGAGTCTCTGCATGCTGTAAAAAGTACAAAGACTATGTTGATTAAATTTTGTATTTAAGACCTAACGACCGCTCCGTTTTAATATACCGTTACTGAAAAATCTACTCCGGAATCAACAATCAGGTTAGAGAGTTCGTTATTCTCCTCGTCTTCCAACAGCTTCAGGAACAGGTTATTAATATCATCAGTAGAATGCATTGTTTTTAGCTTTCTAAGTTTACTTTTTTTCGCATACACTGTATACATTACATTTTCTTTATAGTTTTCATCTTTCATGATCTTCAAGTCAAAACCAGGTTCAAGAATGCTCTTTACCTTTTGTAATTTATCATCAATATCATGAACCTCTACTACTATCTGGTTGATTATCTCAAAATGCTCTTCATCAACTCCCCTGAGTATTTCATATTCACTTTTCTCGGCATCTATTTTAAGCAGGTCAATGGTTTTGATACCGTTTTGTGAGATAAAATCACTTAACCGTAAAGTAGGAATACTCATTTGCTCTGATTCAAGACGGTAGCGGGTAAGTTCATCAAGTACTATATCAAATTCTTCAATATTCTCACGCCGCAAATCTTCTGTGAGCATAGCTCTCAACATCTGCTCTTCTTCTTCCTGATCCCCATAGAATGAGGACAGACCGGAGCTATTCTTATAAAAAGTGAATGACTTTACATCCGTATGATCCAACAAACCGCAGTTATAGATATTGGCACGGATTCCTTGGTTCAGGCAATTCAAAGCCAATGCCTTATAGAGGTGGGGCGCGGGTTCAAATGAATACAATGTATAATTTTTCAACTTCGCATTAACAAACATTGAAAAATAGCCTACGTTGGAACCTACATCGAATATAATGGCGCCTTCAGGCAATTCTAACCAATCTCCCAAATAGGATTCATTCATAAAGATATCTTTGTAAAAGTATTCAGGTTCTCCATCGCTGATGTAGAACAAATCTCCTTGGAGTTCCCACTTGTTTCTTTTAATCCTGTATTTGTCCAAAAGGAAGTCTTCATCAAATCTTACGCCCAGCTTGATCTTGTCTGAAACTCGAGTGACATCAATCTTTTTAAAGCAGCTTCCTTCACAAGCCTGATCAATAGCGCTTTGTAATTCAGTAAGGTTGGCCATTACATTTTAATTTTGTAGAACATTATACCATGCACTGTTAACGAGACGCTTGGCTATTCTCATATTCCTGGATGTAGCGGTCGATATTCCACAGATCAAACCCTAATGCTTTAGCCTTCAAAAAGTACTTATAAGAGCGGCTAGTATCATCGGACTGTTTATAAGCATGTCCCATAAGGCAGTAAGCCGTAGCAGAATTAGGATACCATTTTATGGACATTTCAAGGATGTTTTTAGAAATTGTTAGGTCATGATATAAAAATACATCACCAAGCTCATTCATGGTATCTTCGTCGATTTTACCAGACTCATGCATTTTAGCTATATGTTTAAACATTGATTCGGAGCTCTTCTCTCGATATACTTGTAATAATTGAATGGCTTTACTGGGATATTGCTTAAAGTAGCCTTTGAAATAACTTCCAAGTGGCAGACGTGCAGACATGCTATTCAGCTGAGAGGTCATTAATTTTCCTCGATCGCTGTTAGAAAAGAAGACAAAGCCATTCTTGGAAATAGTGGAATATAGTATTTCACCCTTATAACCGCGATTATTTCCGCTAAAAGAAATAATGGTGTCATTTTCATAAAGTAATACTGCATAGCCATGACCCATGTAACGTGTAGAATCGTCAAAATATATAGCCGGCTTTAGGATCTCTTGCCTTATGTCTTCGGAGAGAAAATCACCATCGAAAGTGGCCAGGAAGAGTTTAGCATAATCTTCCGCGGTCTGGTTAATGCCGCCTGCGGCAATAGGTTCGCTATTTCTGAATTTAGTGAATTCTTCAGCGAAAGAATTGTGCCCAGTAGCAAAATTAGAAGGCGTGCCTTTTGAAAAGGGAATAATAGCATGACTTTTGAAATTTAAAAAAGTACGATCCAGGTCAAGCGGACCGATGATCATATCATTTACATATTCTGCATAAGATCGGCCCAGTATTGCCTCGATGGCCGCTGCTAAATAATTGATACCCTCTCCGGAGTAAGTGAATGCCTCACCTGGCGTTTTCAATATTTCCAACTTGTTCTCATCGTTATAACGCTGCCAGTTTTCAAGACCAGAGGTGTGTGAAATAATCATTCTCGGAGTGATCAATTTATACCGGGGGTCGTGTTCAAGCTTTTGGTTTGGAAGGTATTCGAAAACAGGTTTGTCCAGATCTAGCTTGCCTTCTTCAGCCATTTTCAATACTACAAACACTAAAAAGCTTTTACCCAGGGAGCAAGATTCGAAAACTGTATTTTTATTTGCTTTATTATTTTTGGAGGTAGATTTTACGCCATATGTGTTGGAGTAAACAATTTCGTTGTTGTTAATCACAGCCAATGACACTGCTGGAACTCCCATTTCTTCAATCATTTTCCGGATATCAGCATCAAAACTATTGACATCTATTTTACGCCCTGAACTGGTGAAGTATTTATTAGATTGTCCGTACAGGTCCAAAGTGGTGTGGCACAATAAACTAAGGATGCTTAAAATGAGTATTTTCATAATAATATAATTTATGGTTAGCGTTTTATCGGATAACTTCGTTCAAGGTATTACTAGTCTAAGATTTCGATCTTGCAGTGAGCGACCATTCTATGATTATGAGGATTAAACCGCATGCTTACCTAAGCCGAAGTAAACACCTGACATATTTGGGCTTCCGCGATTTTACAATCCGTTTATATCATTGTAAATTCAAATTCAATATTTTCAATGGTCATATTACGATCAAGTAATACACACTGGACAATATTGTAGTAGTACTGAGTGAATAATTCTATTGTTTCTCTGTCATAGAGATCTGAACTATACCTCAAACTTACCTGGAAATGGTCGCCGTATTCAAAAATAATCAATTCAAGTCCGAATCTGGCAACCTCCTGATTGACTTTCAGTTTTACCGGCGAAAACGATAACTCGCCAGTAGTTGACTGAGCATCAAAGAAGTTAATGTAGGAGAAAAACAGGTCTAAAATGTTGCTACTCCCATTGCCTTCCGTCATAAGGACCATATCATCGTATTGGAAGTCCTGATTTTCCAGGGCCATCAAAACATTAGTTTTCACCTGTGACAGAAAATCATCATAAACCATTTCAGGTTTAATATCAGCTCGGAGAGGTATCAGGTTAACAAAGGAACCTACAATATTTTCGAGTTCTTTCTGTGTTCTTCCAATAGAATTCGTGCTTATAATAATATCATCGCTTCCTGACATTTTAGATAGTAGAATGTAATAACACGATAGGAAGAACATAAAATTGGATACACCTGCCTCAGTCACATAACTCTTAATCTTATCACTTAATTCTGTCGAGATCTTTAGTTCCGAGCGGTCAGCAGCATGAACCTTAACCGATCCACGGTCTTGTAAAGTAGGCAGATCAGGTTCAAAGTAGGTCGGTAAGAGTTGTTCTGCCCAATAAGTACGTTGTTTCTCCAGGGTATCAATTCCAGCTTGTTGCCATACGGCATAATCCACATAATCGAGCGCTAACGGAGGCAAAGTATCACCTGAATAAAGGCGGATAAAGTCGTTCATTAGAATATTCAGAGAAACTCCATCGCAGACAATATGATGTATATCCACCAATAGAAAATCACCCTGTTTATCATTTTGATAAATGCCATACCTTAAAAGCGGGCAACTGGAAAGATCAAATGGTCTTATAAAGGCGTCTAAGGCCTCTTCCAATAACGGATAATCGATTCCATCCAAATACTCGCAAGCAATACTTGCCGTTACTTCTATATTCGAGACAACTTCATTTCCTGACACCTCAAAATGTGTCCTCAATCCTTCATGTCTGTCCACCAGGGCTTGAAACGTCTTATCCAGTTTATCATGATCTAACTTTCCTATTATCCTGTGTACGCTAGTGGTATTATTTATTGTGGATCGCTTGTCAATTTCCTGCTCGAAGTAACATCGCTTCTGTGCATATGAGGTCTGATAGAATGCCTTCCGCTCAATTTTCGGGATCGTCGTTGCACTTCCTGATTCGACATTTTCCAGCCTCTGCGACAGTTTTTCTACGGTTGGAAAAGTGAAAATCTCCTTTAGCCTAATAGTTACAGCAAATGTCTGTTGTATCCGGCCTATCAACCGTACGGCTATGATAGAATGCCCACCTAACTCAAAGAAATTGTCATAACGGCTTATTTTATCTCCCTCTATATCTAAAATGTCTGCCCATATAGCAGCCATTTTTTCTTCTGTAGCGCCTAAAGGACTTTCGTAATTTTCATTTGTCTTTATCTCAGGGGCTGGTAATGCTGTTTTGTCTAGCTTTCCGTTAGAGGTTAAAGGTATCTCCATCAGGTGAATGTAAAAGGAAGGGATCATGTATTCAGGCAGTTTATCGGATAGGAAGCTTTTCAATACCGATACCTCGATTTCTTTTTGTGATACGTAATAGGCGGCAAGGTATATATGCTCCTGTTTTTCTTTAGCCACCACCACACATTCATTAATATCCTGATATCCTGACAGTTGCATTTCGATCTCTCCCAATTCTATTCTGAAACCTCTCAGTTGAACCTGATTATCGATCCTGCCAAGGTATTCAATATCTCCACTTTTTAGTATCCGCGCCAAGTCTCCGGTTCGGTACAACCGTTCGGACGGATTATAAGGGTTAGGAATGAATCTTTTATTGGTAAGTTCCTTATTATTTAAATAGCCTCGTGATACACCCTCTCCACCTACGTATAATTCACCAATTACCCCATTTGGAATTAGCTTCTGATTTTGATCGAAGAGGTGGCAAGATAATGTTGGTATAGGTTTGCCAATACTACTGGTGTTGTTGTCTATTTCTTTATCGCCAATTTCTTTGTAGGTAACATGAACGGTAGTTTCAGTAATGCCGAACATATTGATCAACATCGTTTCAGGATATTTTGATCTCCAAGAGGCAAGTTTTTTCGGACTCAGCGCTTCTCCACCAAATATCACATATCGCAGGTCTAATTCAGGTGTAGGATGTTGGGTATCTTCCTCCATTAAATTGTAAAACGCACTAGGGGTTTGATTGAGCACAGTTACCTTCTGCTCTTTCAATATATTCCAAAAAACTTTGGTGTCCCTGGCAATCATTTTAGGAATAATAACCAGTTTTCCTCCAGACAGCAGGGCTCCGAATATCTCCCACACACTAAAGTCGAAGCAATGGCTATGAAACATGGTCCATACATCTTTGGGACCAAAATCAAATTGAAAAGCATCATTAAAAAACAGCCTTACCACATTTTTGTGTTCTACCATTACCCCTTTAGGAACACCTGTCGTTCCCGAGGTATAAATCACATAACATAGATCAGATGGCTTATTGACATTGTCGATTTCATTAACATGATCTTCCATTTCATCGACGTCTTCTATATATAGTACTGAAACATTGTCAGAGAAACCCAGCTGCTGATCTTTCGTGGTAAGCAGCACTTTCAGCCCACTATCTTCAATAAAGAAATCGATCCTTTCTTTAGGGTAGTCGGTATCAATGGGTAAATAAGCGCCTCCTGACTTAAGAATGGCTAATATCCCTACCACCATTTCAATAGATCTATCTACCAAAATCCCAACCAGCTGATCAGAACTGACCCCTTTGCCTCTTAATACCCATGCCAGCTTGGTTGACCTTGCATCCAGCTCAGCATAGGTCAATGTCTTTCCTTTAAATACAACAGCGATGTTACCAGGAGTATGTGTAACCTGGTGTTTAAACAATTCAACAATGGTTTTATCTTTTGGAAAGGTCACGTTGATATTGTCAAATTGGGCTAAGAGTTCAGGTCTTTCCTTATCAGGTATAAGTTCAATACCTGATAGTTTATAAGTAGGCTGGTGCAGTAAACTTTGAATTAAGCTATAATAATGTTTAACAAATAATTCAATTGTAGAACGATCAAAATAGTCGGCATTATAAACCAGCTTACCTTGTACATCTTCTTCCGAGCTTTGTAAAAGAAGGTTTAAATCATATTTACCGTAACCAAAATTGGTTTCCTGGATGCTCACATTAAGGTTAGCTGTGGTCAAGCGATCCGGATTAACGTTCTCTTCGTATTGATAAAGTACATCAAAGAGGGCCGTTCGACTCATATCCTTATTAGGAGCCAATTCTTTAACCAATTTATCGAAAGGCATATCTTGATATTCAAGCCCGCGGTCGAAAACCTCTTTCAAATGGCTGACATATTCGAAAAAACTAGTATTCGATGATACAATACTTCTGATAACAATCAAATTGGCCACCGGACCTATTATGTTTTGTGAAATTTCATGCTTTCTGTTCAGAGCACTTGTTCCGATCACAATTTCTTCTTGCTGGCTATACCTGTTCAGTAAAATATTGAATATACCCATGAAAAGTATCTCTGCAGAAATCTGAGACTTTAGTTCGTAAGCTCTTAGTTTAGCCATCAGGTCACGGGGTATACTCACATCCACGTAGGCACCGGTATAGGTGTGTACAGTTGCTCGCGGCCGGTCAGTGGGTAGTTCCAGCGGCTTAAGCCCCTCACTTAGCTGTGGCTTCCAGTAAGAAAGGAAATGCGTGTCAAGCTTGGACAGGAACTGTTTTTGCCACGACAAAAATCCTGTATAGTCTAATGTCGTTTCAAAGCGCTCTGCGTAAGACCCAGACAAGTAATCATCATAGATTGAAATTATTTCTTCTGATAACTTGCGTACAGAATAACGATCAACCATAATATGATGGAACACTAAGACCAGCTTATACGCAGATTTGTCAGTCTGAAATAATCTACCCCGAATTAAAGGTTTTTCAAGATCGAAAGGTAGGTTTACCTCTTTAAGCACAAGGTTTTCAATTTGTGCCGCCCCTTGTGATCTGACATCTTGAAACTCCAAATTAAAAGTTGAAACCTCGTGTATATTTTGGAAAGGTCTTTCATCTATGCTAACAATTCCTGTCCGTAGTATTCCATACTTCTGAACTATGGCATGGATACTCTTTTCCAGCGCTCCGCGGTTTAAATCTCCATTCAAGTTCAGGACAAGAGGAAGATTATGATAAACAGGACTATTTTCATACAAATAGCCGGTCTCAAATTTATCAATAAACCATAATCTCTCCTGGTGATAAGATACCGGTATATTTTTTTCTAAGGCGAGATTAGAGCGCCTGTAATCCGTTATGGCGTCGTTAATCTCATTCCTTTCGTCTTGAGTGATGAGTTCAATTTCAGACACGCTGATCTCATCATTTTCTATAATTTGATAGATAATATTCTTAAAGCGCGTCGCCAATTCTTTTACCCTGCTTTCTTCATAACTTGTTGGGCTGTAAACGAACCTCAAATGGATACTGTCGCCAGGAAAAACGTAGAGTGTTAAATGATAGCTGTTATATTCAAATGTTCTAACGTTTTCAAATCTGTATTCCTGTGTATCATCAAGGTTCAAACCATCTATTTCACTAGTAATTGGGTAGTTTTCAAAAGCTATTATGTTGTCAAAAAGCTCGCTTCCAAGTCCGTTTAATGATTGTATTTCATATAACGGTTGATATTGATGTTTTTCGCTTTGTAGGGCTTTTTGTTGAACTTCTTTTATAACACTATCAATAGGTAATTTTTCATCAAGTTTTACTCGCACAGGTATGGTATTGATGAACAGGCCTACCATTTCTTCTACACCTTTTACTTCACTAGGCCTACCAGACACTACCGCTCCAAAAACTACATCATTTACATTGTTATATTTGGCCATCAGCAGTCCCCAGGCAGTTTGCAATATAGTATTAACTGTTACTCCCAATTTTCCGGCAATCTCGTTAAGCCTGGCAACTCTATGTCGATCCAATTCAGTTATATGCTCTTTTGGAATAGAAAAGCCTTTTTCTGGCGGTGATAGTGATTCTTCCAGCAGTGTTACCGGTTTGCTGTAAGTAGACAGGTATTCACCCCAGTATTTTTTCGAAACAGCGTTGTCTCTGGTTTCGAGCCATTGGATATAGTTGGCATAACGATCTGGTTGAGGCAGTGCGATCGTACTATTTCCGCCTGCTTTAGCATATAGTTTTTGGAAGTCTTTCAATATTATTCCCATACACCAAGCATCCATCAAAATATGGTGATAACTCCATATCCATTCATATTCATCCGCATCCGTTTGAAGGATGATCAGTCTCATCAGAACATCATGGCTTAAGTCAAATTTTTTACGTTGATCCTCGACTTTATAATTTTCGATGACCTCGCTCTTATTTTTTCTTTCAAGTTCAGGACGAATGTCATTAAAACTTACATTTAGTTGACGTGCTTTTAAAACTATCTGCAATGGTCGATTCATTCCTTCACGAGCAAAAACCGTTCTTAATACATCGTACCTGATAATAAGCTCATTCAGAGCTTTTTTAATGAGGGTTGCGTCCAACTGTCCTTTTACAGTTAGCAACTTCTGTTCAAAATAAGATTCAGATTCAGGATCAAGCAACCAATGAAAGAACAACCCTTCCTGCATCGGCGATAAGGGATATACATCCTCAACCTGATAAAGCTTTTGAATGACGTCAAGTTCTCTTTGTGGCAGTAGATTATAGGTTAGATCAGAGGGGGTTAGTTCTATCTTTTTATAATCGCAACAATAATTTATCAACTCTACCAGGCGCTGATGATATGTGCTCATAAGGAAGTTAATGGTGGACTCCTTGTACTGCTTTTGACCAAAGGTGAGATCAATCTGAAGCTGTTTTTCAGTTAGAATTGCCACAAAATCCAGATCATAGGCCCTATGCCAATCGGGGGATATTTCACGTCCTTTAGATCTTTCAGCCAAAGAGAAAGCTTTGTCTTTAAACTCCGTGTCAAACTGCCCCAGGTAATTATACCTGATTGTCGCTCCGTTCCCGTCTTTTTGGTAGTCCTGATCTTCGGATCGGCAAATAAGATAGTCGATGCCTTTATTCGGAATTCCACGTAAAGACTCTTTAACTTCTTTCACCAATTTTGTAAGATCATTACTGGTTTTTTCCAGTACGGCAGGATAAATTGAAGTAAACCAACCCACTGTTCTGCTCACATCAGCGCCCTCAGTGATATGTTCTCTTCCGTGGCCTTCCAGATCGATTTTAATGGCCTTTAGGTTAAAACAACGATCAATACTCATTAATAAGGCAGCTAATAGGATATCGTTGACTTCAGTTTTAAAAGGGACATTTACATGGGTCAGTAACTTATGAGTATCATTTTCATTCAAATGAAAGGACACGGTTTTCGCGTTTTTGACGCGATTATCCCTGTTAGGATTATCTCTTGGTATTGATGGTATAGTCCTCTTTTTTTGTTCGCTCCAGTAAGATCTTCCTATTTCAAATTGCTCACTCTTTACGTACCTCGCCAACTGCTCAGACCATGACAGAATTGAATCCGTTTTAGACGCCAGGGAAAGCTGCTTGCCATCTTGTAGCTGCCTGTACAATGTTTCAATGTCTTCAAGTAAAATACGCCATGACACTCCGTCCACTACGAGGTGGTGTATCACTATCGCAAGCAGGCTTTCATTCTCTCTTTGGAACAGCCCCAGTTTCATCAATGGTCCCTGACGCAAGTCAATCCCTGATTGTATTTGATCTAACTTGGCAGACAAAAAGGCCTCCGGGTCATTTTCATCTTTTAAATCAAAAAACTCTAGTGAAACAGGCATCTCAGCTCCTCTAATGTCTTGTTTTATTTCATGATCGCCGGTTATAAAAACAGAACGTAAAACATCATGATGAAGCTGTATCTTCTGGAAGATCTTTTTAGCAAACTGTTCTGATATTCCCTTGGAGAATCTTAGTAAAACAGATTGGTTATAGTGATGTTTATCAGGGGTTTCTCTTTCCCAAAACAACTGCTGGATCGGTGAAAGTTTCGCAGTACCTTTGACCATTGACTGGTCCGACTCTGTTTCAATCTTTTTTAACTTTAAGGCTAGTTTGTCTATGGTCTGATCTGTAAAAATGTCCTGTACAGTCAACCTAAAGCCGGCATTGCGCACCCTTCCTATTACCTGTATGCATTTAATAGAATCGCCTCCTAACAGGAAAAAGCTGTCGGTCACTCCTATTTTGTCAATTCCCAATACCTGCGACCACATTTCGGCCAATAAGAGTTCTTCTTCAGTCGTAGGCATGCGGTAATCTTCTGTAGATTGAAGCTCAGGATCAGGTAGCGTCTTAACATCTAATTTGCCATTTTGATTAAGTGGCATTTGGTCCAGCCTGATATAATGAGAAGGGATCATATAATCAGGCAGTTTGTAGGACAGGAAATTGCTGAGCTGTGCCCCTGTCATTTCATGCTCGGCGACATAATAACCTACTAATTGATGAGATTCCTTTTCTTCCCTCATTATTACCACAGCATCTGATATCATCTCATGATTGTATAATTGATGCGAGATTTCGTCCAGCTCGACTCTGTAGCCTCTTATTTTTACCTGATTGTCGGATCGTCCAAGAAAACTGATTATTCCATTAGGAAGCCATCTTGCCATATCCCCGGTCCGATAGATCTTACCATAAGGGTAGAGTGGCGAAGAGATAAACTTCTCGTTGGTCAATTCGTCTTGTTTGAAATAACCCTGTCCTACTCCGGCGCCAGCTAGGCATAGCTCTCCTGGCACACCAAGTGGAACGGGTTTCTGATCTTGATCCAGTACAAATGCCCGAGTGTTATGTATCGGACGGCCAATCGAAGTCACTGTCTCATCACTATCGAAGTCTATTTTTTGTGCTATAGAACCTATTGTAGTTTCCGTAGGTCCATAATGATTGATAAAAGTGATGTGATCATGCATTTTATGTGCTTTTTTCACATCCTCGATAACAATTGATTCCCCTCCAAGGATAATGTGATTCAGATTAGTAAAATCTCCTTGTTTAAAACTGTTAGAAGCGATGATGGTTTTGAATAAGGAAGGAGTAACCTTTAGGTAAGTGATACTATTTTGTTCTATATACGGAACAAGATCCTCAGATGAATAGTAAAGTGACCTGGGGATCATATGCAGTTCGCCCCCGCTAATCAGGATTGGAAATATCGAAGAGTACCCTAAATCAAACGCGTAGGAAGATGTGAGTATTGACCTGTCGTCTGGTGATAAATCCAGCATTTGATTTAGCCAGATAGCGTAGTTCACCAGGTTACTATGCTGCACTTTTACACCTTTGGGTTTTCCGGTACTGCCAGAGGTATATATAAGATAGCATAAATCAGTAGCTTGGATTCTTCTGTCATTCTGTCCTTTAAGATTTTGCTTTTCCTTACGATCGAAAATCACTTTATCTCCTGAGAATGACAATTGATCGGCCAAATTCTGTTGTGTCAGTAACAAGCTACATTCACTGTCCTCCAAAATGTCTTGGACACGATCGGATTGTTGGTAGGGATCCAGGGGCAAGAAGGCCTGTCCGGATCTCATAATTGACAAGATTCCGATGATCATATCAATGGAAGGCTCCATGTATAGGGCAACAATCCCGGAATTGGACCTATTAGCACTTAGAAAGTTCGACCATTCTTTCACTTTCTTACTCAACTCTAAGTAAGTTATCGAGCCTTCATTTGATACGACAGCCACATTACCGGGAGTCTTAAGTGACTGATCCTCGAAAAGGTCAATAATTGTTTTCTCCTTTGGAAATTCAAACTGTGTCGTGTTGAATTCGACCAAAAGTCTGTTTCTTTCATTTTCTGACAAGATGTCGATGTCAGAGATTTTTATTTTGATATGATCAACGATTGCATCGACTATTTTTATAAAGTAAGAGCTAAATCGCTTTATGGTTTTTCTTTTAAACAGGTCGGCGGCATATACGAAATTTAGCGATATATTTTTTGTTTGTTCTGTTACATATAGCGTAAAGTCAAACTTAGATATGTTTTGTTTAAGTTCATAGGGTTGAATGGTGATACCGGGCAAATCAAATTGATATTCACCAAAATTTCGGGAAACAAACATCACGTCGAAAAGGGGGTTTCGATTGGAAACTCTTTCAATTTCCAGTTCCTCTACCAGCGATTCATAAGGATAAGACTGATTATCAAAACACGTTAGCGCTCCATTCTTCAAATTCATTAGGAATTCCTCAAAACTGAGTTTTCCCTCCGGATAGTTACGTAGCGCCAGCGTATTTACAAACATGCCTATGATATTTTCAAGATCGGCGTGCTGTCTGCCTGCCAAGGAAGTACCTACTGTTATATCTTCCCGGTTAGAAAGTTTAGATAGTAAAATGTTGAAAACGGAAATCAGGACCATGTAAAGTGTAGTACCAGTATTCTCCGCAACAGATCTTAATTTTTGAGAATGGTCATCATTTAAGAGAAATGCAAAGGAGTCCCCTTTCTGACTTTTAACCATAGGGCGCACAAAATCCGTTGGTAATTCAAATTTGTTAGGCGATTCTGAGAATTCATTCAACCAGAATTGTTTCTGGTTGTTTATTTCATTTTGAAATCGTTGTTGCTGCCATTCGGCATAATCTTTATACTGGAGCGAAAACTCCGGCAATGCCTCATTTTTGAACAGCAATACGAAGTCATTGATCAATATATGCATTGATACCGCATCGGAAATGATGTGATGTATATCTACCAATAAAATATGACGGGCGTCGTCAACCTCTATAAGTCCAACTCTAATTAAAGGAGGCTGCTCCAGATTAAATGGGCGTATGAAACTTTCAATAACGCTATCTGTTTCCCCATTTCCTGCTTTAAAATACTCAATCGAGAGCTTAAGTTCCGGCACTATCTTTTGGACCGGCTCTTCTTTATAAAGTTCAAAATATGTTCGAAGGCTCTCGTGCCGGCTTATCAACTTATTAACTACTTTCTCTAATTGATTTTTATCCAATTCACCCTTCAGCTCTACGGCGTAAGGCAGGTTAAATGCCAAAGATGATCGATCGAATTCGTATAGAAAGTATATCGGCCTTTGTGCATAAGATAATTTGTAGTGCGGTTTCTGCAAAGTTGATGGTATTTGCTCACTTTTTGCGGAGGCAGTAATGAAATTTATGATGTCCCCTTTATGCTCTCTGATCAATTTTTGCAATTCAGGAGTGATCACTCCATGATCTGCATTCACTTTAAGGGAATGATCAACTACTCTTAACTTTGCTCCTTTTTTAGTGAGCTCGCTAATGATTTTCTCTACTTTCACAATTTTACGAATTGACGAACTATTTACTATTAATTGATAGGTTCCAATCGATGGAATTCAGAATTGAAAAAAGTTATTTGGACATGGCTACCAATACCCTTCGGTCGCCTGTAAAAGAATTTCTGCCGTGTCCGAAAAGCTCATTATCCACAATAAGAAACTCATCTCTCTGCCAGGGAGGAGCGATGGTTATATCATTAATGGTATTGATAATTTCATGTATCATATCCTCTTGGATCGGTTTTCCATCGCCATAAGTTACGTACATTGGAAACTCCTCGGCAGAGGTATACATTGTGGACATTACTTCGTATATATCTTTTCCCAGGTGCGACGGGTGAAATTGATCTATCTGGTTAAACCAAACGCGTTCTTTGGTGACTCTATGTTCAATAATTCCTTTGCTGGGTTGTTTCAATCTCAAACTATTATTTTCACTCCATTCAAAATCAATAGAGTAAGATTTACAATATGCTTCAAGTTGCACCTTGTCGTCGGTCTCGAAAGTATCTTGCCATGAAGGTCCCATACCCATACCGCCATGAAGGTTCCTAAAATAGATAACGCCACGACTCTCTATCTCTGAAACAATATCAGGGTTCATTTTTCCGAGTATTTCCCTGCTATCTACTAGCAGTGTTTCTCCTCCTGTTTCCGCTGGTTGCAAACAGCTAAAAAAAAGCTTATTCGGCCATTTTGCAGAATAGGATAGCTCATTATGCATGGTAATCTTTTGAGTTTTGTCGTATTCAGTAGACGTATAAACATTACCTGATAGTTTGGTTCTCGGCGAATTCCCATCAATATAACTAAGAAATTTATTAGCCACAGAATCTACAATAAACTGAAAGGATTCCAATGATTTTACCTGAACACCCCTAAACTTGATAGCTCCCTTCTCATTAATCTGACCTTCAATTTCTCTTTCCCGATCGAGGTAATAAGCCACAAATTCCTCTGGGTCCAAATCATCCAAATTGAAAATTGGAAATACTTTTTGTTTGGATTCTAAATTATTCATAATGATAAATTTTTACTCTATACTGCTTTTGTAAATTGTATTCGACATTAATGATCGAAATGTCAAATTGAACTATCGATCTTACTATCAGAAAGTAAACTCTTCCTGATTTTCATTGACTGTTCCGACGTTCTGGCTATCGTTAGTAATGGATTCCAAATAATGCGCTAGTTCCCGAATAGTGTCCAGTGAGAAGAACAATTGCAGTGGAATGGTAACTTTAAACGTCTTATTGATCTTACTGATCAAAACAGTGGCATTCAGAGAATTGCCTCCCAGCTCAAAAAAACTTCTTGTAACACTGAGCGTCGTTATTTTAATATCCAACACCTCGCTCCACACCTCCACCAATATCTGTTCTGTCCCATTTGCCGGTGCAGTAAATTTATGCGTAAGGTTTATGTTAGGCGCTGGTAATTCCTTTTTATTCAACTTCCCATTAGGAGTTAGTGGAAAACGTTCCATTCGGATAAAATAGGTTGGAATCATATAATCAGGCAACCACAAAGCCAAATAACGCCTGAGTACGGAGGGGTCTAGTTCCTGGCCTGAGAGGTAGTAAGCTGCCAAATTTCTGTCGGCTGAGTTTTGCGTTAGGGTCACAACAGCTTCGTGGATACACTCATATCTGCCTAATACGGTTTCAATTTCACTTAGTTCGATCCGAAAGCCCCTTAACTTCACCTGACTGTCCATTCGGCCAATGTATTCCAGATCACCATTGGGCAACCATCGAACCAGATCACCTGTACGATAGATCAATTCACCTTTGTGGTATGGATCATAGATAAACTTTTTCCTGGTCAATTCGTCTTGTTGCCAGTATCCCCTGGCCAGCCCTTCACCCCCAATACATAACTCTCCATATACTCCTACAGGCTGCAGATTCTGACAGCTATCCATAACTCTCACGCGAGTGTTGGCAATAGGTTTTCCAATGTTTACTGAGCTTTGATCGGTAAGGTCTTTTACTGTAGACCAAACTGTAGTTTCAGTAGGTCCATACATATTGTAGATTTTTCCTTGATATCTGGTCTTCACCTCTCGCAATAATTTCTCCGGAAATACCTCGCCACCTACCATTAGCGCCTTAATATTTTCAAAAATTCGTTCTCTATTTTCATTGGATATAAGTAAACTTAAATGAGAGGGAGTGATCTGTAAAAAATCAACTTCATGAGAACGAATAAGCCTCAATAGTGCGGCCGGATCTTTTTGTTCTGCATTATTTGCTAGAATAACCTGGCTTCCGGTTAAAAGAGGAAGGAGTGTTTCAAGTACGAAGATGTCAAATGATATCGTAGTAAGGCACAAAATTACACTGTCTTGAGAGAAATTTACTCTGTCAACAATGCCAGCAATAAAATTGACTACGCTTTTATGTTCTATGATGACTCCCTTTGGCAATCCAGTAGAACCTGAAGTATAGATCATATAAGCCAGATCAGATGAATTAACCCGAATAGCCAGATTTTCAACGCTTTCCAATGACAAGTCAGACAAGGTAATATCTACCGGCGTTATAGAAAGCTCAGCGGCATTCAAACGATCCATTAAGACAGTCTCACACAGCATTAACTTCATCCGGCTATCTGCAGCGACGTGTTGAATCCTGGCAGCAGGATATTCGGGATCAATAGGAATATAGGCACATCCTGCTTTCAAGATCCCAAATATGCTGGCAATCATTTCCACCGATCTGCTCATCAATATGCCCACTCTGTCACTGGGTTTTGCTCCATATTTAAGAATCCTATTGGCTATTTGATTGCTTTTCTCGTTGAGCGACTGATAGGTAATCCGATTTCCTTCAAATATTAATGCCGTTTTACCAGGCATTTTAGTCGCTATATTTTCGAAAATATTATGTAATGCCTTTTCCTTCTCAAATGCTAAAGAGGTTTGGTTGAAGCTGACTAGCAATTGCTGTTTTTCTTCGTCCGTAATAATTTCAATATCGGAGATCTTTTGGTCAATATTTTGAATAATTGACCTGATAATGTTATTGAAATAGACTGCGAACTTCTCAATTGTCTTGGACTTGAATAATTTAGAGCTATATTCAATTTTCATCTGAATGACGCCTTTGAACTCATAGCCTAACAAGCTTAAGTCAAACTTGGAGACAAAGTGATCGCGTTTATAGGGCTTTAAAGAAAGCCCATCCAATTCAAGCTTTTCCGAACCAAAACTTTGAAAGAGGAACATGATGTCAAATAATGGATTGCGACTGGTGTCGCGCACTATTTTTAATTTATCAATCAAGTCTTCAAAAGGATAAGATTGATATTCAAAACATTTTAGTGTTTCATTATGGACCTCGCTTAAAAATTCTTTATATGTGAGGTCATATTTCGGCTGATTACGCAGCGCCAAAGTATTTAGAAAAGGTCCAATAACATTCTCTAAGTCAATATGTTGGCGATTCGCCACTGGAACACCAATGACTATATCTTCTTGATTCCCTAGTTTCGTAAGTAAAATGTTAAACACAGAAAACACTACCATAAACAATGTGGTTCCCTGCTTCTCAGCGATCAATTTGAGCTGGACTGTTTCTTCCATTCCAACGTCAAAAGTGAATGCATTCCCCTCATGGCTTTTTGTTGCAGGCCTTTTAAAGTCTAATGGTAATTCCAGGACCGACGGATTTGTCTTAAATTTTTCCAGCCAGAAATTCTTCATTCGTGATACGTCAAGCCGTTCCTGCTTAGACTGTTGCCACTCAGCATAGTCTCTGTATTGCAATTTTATCTCAGGAAGGGATTGACCATTAAACAAAGCAGAGAACTCCCTCATCATAATGTGTTGAGAAACCCCATCCGTAATTATATGATGCATATCCACCATCAATAGGTAGGACATATCTGATTCAATGACAACACCAACCCTGATCAAAGGAGCTTTTGATAAATCAAATGCACGGACAAAGCTTCTTACTTTTCCCGAAGGATCGCCATTTGCTTCAATGTATTGTATCTCAAAATCTACTCCATCTGTAATCGCCTGCAAAGGCTCATTGTCAATGATATGAAAGGAAGTCCTCAAGCTTTCATGTCTTTGGATAAGATTTTTAAAGCTTTTTTGCAGCTTGTCTCTATCTAACTTGCCTTCCAGCCTGAGTATTTGAGTCTCGTTATATGCCAGGGATAAGGGGTCGAACTTATGAAGGATGTATATTCTTTTCTGAGAGGTTGAAAGCTTATAATAGGATTTGTTTGAACTCTTAGGTATACTAAAAAATATGCCTTTTGCTTCAGTATCCGTATAAAAGTCAAGTATCTCCTTTTTTCTTGACTTGATTTCATCAACTATTTCCTTGGTTAAAGCTTTTGGGTTCGCTTTTATCTGAAGGTTTCCGCCTTCAGAAGCAACAACAATATTCTTTTCCTTCCTAAGTACGGTCAGGTATTGTTCAATTCTCATAGTATAATTTCAACTATCTTGCTGTCTTTGTCCGAATCTTCTTCTAATTGGCCGACAGTCGTTAGATAATCTGCCATCCTTTCTACTGTTGACCAATTAAATACCTCGTTTAATGGCATATCAATATTGAAATGCTGTCTGATCTTATTTTTCAAGGTGGCTATCTTCAAGGAATGCCCGCCTAATTCAAAAAAAGTTTTGATAATACTGATCTGGGCTGCAGGTATTTCCAGGGTCTCACCCCATATTTCCACCAATTTTTGCTCCGTTTTATTGGACGGAGGTACAAATTCACCTTCGGAACTCAGACCAGGGTCTGGCAAAGCCCTCCTATCTATTTTTTTGTTAGGGGTAAGGGGGAAGGAATCCAGCTTCATATAATAGGCAGGAACCATGTAATGGGGAAGTTTACCCGATAAATACCCTCTCAGCTGATCGGCATCTACATTCTCTTTTAATACCACATATGCCACGAGGCGTTTTTCATCTGCAGTTTCCTTTGCCAACACTACTGCCTCGCTTACCAATTTATGTGAGAGAAGATTGGCTTCAATTTCTCCTAACTCAATCCTGAATCCTCGAATTTTAACCTGGTGGTCATCTCTTCCTATCAATTGAATGTTACCATCTTCCAACCATTTAGCCTTATCCCCGGTTTTGTATATTTTCCCCTTGGAAGAGAACGGATGATCAATAAACCGTTCTTCGGTGAGCGCCGGCTGCTTCCAGTATCCTTTTGACAAACCTTCACCTCCGATATACAAATCCCCTTCTACTCCTAGAGGAAGTAGTTGAAGGTCTTTTCCTAAAATGTAAATCTGTGTATTGGCAATCGGACCTCCAACAGTTACTTTGTCCACGTTATCACTAAATTTCCCTGTAGTAGACCAAATAGTTGTTTCCGTTGGTCCGTACATATTATATATATCAGCTTTAGTTTCTTTTTGAAGATCAGAAACTAGGGAAGCAGTTATAGGCTCTCCGCCTACTAATAACAATCTCAGGGAGTTTAACAATTTGTCTGATCCCTCATCGTTCTTTAACAGCTTGAGCAACGAAGGTGTGGACTGCATCATGCTAATCGGCTTCCCAGGTGATTGTTGTTCTCCGTTAAATACTTGTTTCAAGTCTCGTAAATTTTTCAGATTATCTAGTACCTTACCTTCTTCCACTCCAAAATCTATCAAACAAGCTATTTCATCTACCCCGATAGCCAAGGCACGGTGAACTATTGACATACAGCTGCTCTTTGTGCCTATCAATGAGCTGGTCTTATAGTAACGCTTAAATGCATTTGTCAACACTTCCTCCTTCATTTCAGGGGAAAGTTCTTCTTCTTTCAAGCCTCCCTCATTAAATATCACTTTTGATAAATTAATAGAACTTTTCAGGTACTCTTTGAAAGGCTCTTCAACAGCGCGTTCTACTTCTTCCAGAGAGTCTCCAATGTAGGTGTGGAGCATTAGAGCTACTTTACCACTATCATATCCGGCCTTTTTTCGTGCAGTGCGATATATCTTGATCTTTTCCGATAATGTTTCAATGTCTTGTCCGAGCAAATGAGTTAATAAGTTAGCGCCTATCTGTCCGGCGTGACGGAATGTCTCCTCATTTCCAGCTGCCGTGACCCATACTGGTAATTTCGTCTGAATCGGAGCAGGAAAGATCTTAACTTCTACTTCCTGATGCAGGGCATTATCTCGTTTAATGGATCCTCCTTCCCATAGGTTTTTAATTGTTTCTATGTCCTCATACATAATGCGATGACGGTCTTCATACTCGTCACGTGACAACACAAAATCATTTGGATTCCAACCCGAAGCAAAGGATAAACCGACTCTACCTTTGGAAAGGTTGTCTACCACGGACCACTCTTCAGCGACCCTGATCGGATCATGTAAGGGGGCCACTATACTTCCACTACGTAATTCGATCTGCTTCGTAACTGTAGCCAAAGCCGCGCTGGTCACAGATGGATTAGGGAATAATCCACCAAATTCGTGAAAATGACGTTCTGGCGTCCATACGGATCGAAACCCTTGCCGATCAGCATACTTAACAGACTCCAGTAGCAGATCATATTTACGCTCTCCACTATTATTATAGCTGGAGAAAAAGAAAAGACCAAAGTCCATTTGAGCGCTTTTATGAGCAACATAGCGATTTAACCCGCCAGGAGTTGTATCTGTAGGATGTATCACTACTTGTGCCCCTCGACATAATGTCCAAAACAATTCCAACACAGAAATATCGAAAGAAGTACTAGTTAGAGCGAGTAAGCTGTCATCTTCATCTATTTCAAAATGTTGATCCATACCTGCAAAGAAGTTGACTACACTAGCATGGGAGATCATAACACCCTTGGGGTTTCCGGTGGACCCGGAAGTATATATCAAGTAACACAAGTCTTCAGAAGTAACTATACTATTTCTATTATTATGGTCTGAAACATCAATAATACTACCATCAAATCGAACAATTTCTCCTTTATAACTGGAAGTTACAGTCTCCAAGGAGTCTCCAAGGAGTAATACTTGGGCTCCACTATCTTTAAGAATGTACTCAATTCTCTTTGTAGGATAAGTCGGATCGATCGGGATATAAGCTGCCCCGGCTTTCATAATCCCCAGCATACCGGTAAGCATAGCTTCGGATCTTTCCATCATAATTGCGACATAGCTTCCAACTCCTATTCCGTATCTTTCTTTAAGATAAGAAGCCAAATGATCGGATCGTTGGTTAAGTTCTTTATAAGATAACTCATTGTTTTCATACCGAACAGCCACTTTTTCCGGAGTAGAATGCACCTGTTTTTCAAATAAGGATACTATGGTTTCCTCTCTTTGATAATCCACATAGGTATCATTAAATGAATACAAAAGCTCCTGCTTTTCCTCATCACCGATAATTTCAATTTCTGAAACTTTTTGTCCTGACTTATGATGTATGCTATTGATCACATTCCAAAAATGCGCTGCAACTCTTTCTATTTTTGTCTTGTCATAAACGTTTGAGTTATAGTCAAATCGTATTTCTAATTTATTTCCCGGAAGTACGAAGAGTGTCAGGTCATAACTATTCTGCTCTTTAACTTCAATGTTATCTATAACATACCCCTTTTTTGAATGATCTTGTCCACCATCTTCCAATTGACCCGACAAAGGATAGTTCTCTACAATCATAATATGATCTAGCAATCCAGCGCCAAGATCAGACTGTGCTTGAATCTCTGACAATGAGGCGTATTGATAATGCTCTGTTTCCAATGTGTTTTTTTGGATGTTTTTTAACAGGCCTTTGACAGTGGTATCTTCTTCATAATTTATCCTTACGGGAACTGTATTTATAAACAGTCCTACCATTTCCTCGACCCCTTCAATCTCAGCGGGCCGACCGGACATCACCGTTCCAAACACAACGTCATGTATATTATTATACCTGGCCAGTAGTATACCCCACGCACATTGGAGCGCTGCATTAACTGTGACTCTATGGTCATTACATATTTTATGCAGTACTTCAGTTTGTGCGGTATTCAATAGTAACGTATGACTTTCATAAGTATAAGGAAGCCGTTCAGAGGCTCTCTTTTTGAATGGCAAAGTCGCTAAGCCGGAATAAGATGCCAGATAGTTTTTCCAGTAAGATAGTGATTCAGAATGATCTCGCTGTTCAAGCCATTTGATATAACTTGAATAGGGTCTCACTTTATGAAGTGTTATAAGCTCTTTAGATTCATTTTGAGCATAAATCTTCTCAAAGTCTTTTAGAATGGTCCCCATACACCATCCATCCATCAGTATATGATGGTAATTCCAAATAAAGAGGAATCTGTCTTGCGCAGTTTGAAGAACAATGAGTCGTATTAAAACGTCTTTAGATGCATCAAACTTTCTGGATCTTTCCTTAATACAATAAGTATTTACCAGCTCTGTTTCCGTAGTGAAATCGCATTCTTTTTGAATATCATAAAATTGAAAATCTATCTTCCTCTGCTTTAGGACTACCTGCAGCGGGCGTTCATACAGATCATAAAGAAAAACTGTTCTTAAAACATCGTACCGGTCTATCAATTGGTTAGCGCTTTTATGGATGTTTTTGATATCAGGTTGTCCGGTTATCTCATAGGCAACCTGGATCAAATAATGTTCAGCTTCAGGTTCTTTTAATGTATTATAAAGCATAGACTCCTGCATGGGAGTAAGCGGGTAAACGTCCTGGACATCGTATATCTCCTGTAGAGCATCTAGTTGACCTATTGAAAGTGATGTATAGGTAATGTCGGAAGGGGTAAGAATAGATTTTGGGCGGTCACAGCAATAGTCAATAATTTCATACAATGACTGTTTGTAAAGATCAACAAATCTATTCATTGACCGTTTTTCGTATTGATCTTTACTGTAGCGTACATCTATCTTTAACTTGCCTCCGGTAATCATCCCTACAATGTCCCAATCATAAAACCAAGGTCCGTGTTGAGCTACCTCATGGCCTCTGTTAACCTCTAACAATCGGAAAGGATAGGCTGTATCATCATTGTATAGTTCTCCCAAGTAGTTAAAACTGATCCTGGATTTATCATAAAGAGGAAGTGATTTTCCGGCGCCCAGGTAGTTACTTACAAAAACATCTATTCCATCATTAGGAATATTTCGCAGGCTTTCTTTTATATCCTTAATAATCTTTTCAAATGAGCCAGCTTCTCCTTTCAGTAAAACCGGATAGATCGTTGTGAACCACCCCATGGTACGGGTTACATTTTCGCCATCATAAAGATCATGTCTGCCATGACTTTCAATATCTATCCAAAGCTTCTCAATGTCGTACTGTTTTTTAACGGTCACCCATAATGCTGTCAGCAATAGATCGCTGATTTGAGTATTGAAACTTAAATTTGCTTGAGTTAATAGTCTTTTTGTAAGCTGCTCTTCTAGCTGAAAAGAAGAGGTATCAAAATGCTCCAGTGAGCACTGCCCATCAGGATTATCTTTTGGTATCGCCTCTCCTTTCTCGGATAAACGATTTTTCCAATATTGAAGCGCTTGTAGAAAATAAGGCTTTTTAGTATACCCTTTCAGGTTCTGAGCCCATGACTTGTAGGAATCTGTTTTAAGAGGTAAAGTAAAAGGGGTGTCTTCTGTGATTTGTCGGTATAATGTAGCTAAATCGTCTAAGAATATGCGCCATGAGACGCCATCAGTAATCAGGTGATGCATTACAACTAACAGGCGACTGTAGGTTCCAAAGTGGAAAAGAGCTGTTTTCATTAAAGGACCTTCTTCCAGGTTTATTCCGGATTGTAATGTATCCGCTATCTTTAAAAAGGAATCTTCCGACTCTGGGCCAGCTATAAGATCATATTCTTCCAGTGAAACCTGCAAACCCGTATCTAAATTCTCTTGGTGTATTTCATCTCCCTCCTTTCTGAATACCATTCGCAATACGTCATGATGTTCCTGAAGTTTTGTCAATATTCTTCTTAAAAAATCCGTACTTATTTCCTCAGAAAAATGAAGTAATACCGATTGGTTAAAGTGATGCTTTGATTCTATTGGGCCATCAAAAAACCACCTTTGTATGGGAGCAAGAGGAACCGGACCGGTGATGATCGCCTGCTCAGAGGTCCTTGCTAACGGCTTAAGCTTTAAGGACTGTTCTCTAACGGTAGGAACAGTGAAAATATCTTTGACGGAGAGTTCATATCCCTCACCACGCACTCTTGAACTTATTTGAATGGATTTGATAGAATCGCCTCCCAGGGAAAAAAAATCATCTGTTACTCCAATGTCTTGAAATCCAAGGACCTGAGACCATATCCCCGCAAGTAAAACCTCCTTTTTTGTTCTGGGAGCCAAATAGTTCTGGGTTGTTTTTAATTCTGGGTCAGGCAGTGCATCCCTGTTCAACTTACCATTACTCGTCAGAGGTAGCTCTGTCAGGTGTACAAAGTAAGACGGCACCATATAATCGGGTATCTTCTCCAACAGGTATGCTCTCAATGTACTGGTTTCCAGTTCAGTGTCAGAAACATAATAAGCCACAAGGAATTTATTCGCTTCATTTTCCATTATCAGCACTACGGAAGAAGATATTTGCTGATGGCTTTCCAGGTTGTGTTGAATTTCTTCCAGTTCTATCCGGAATCCTCTGAGTTGTACCTGGTGATCCATTCTTCCAATGTATTCAATGTCTCCGGTATCAATGATCCGTGCAAGATCACCCGTACGGTATAACTTTTCGTTTTCCTTAAAGGGGTTAGAAACGAACTTTTGATCGGTCAGCTTTTTGTTGCCTAAGTAACCGCGCGAAACACCTGATCCTCCAACATACAATTCACCGACTACACCTTTAGGCACCCATTTATGTTGCTCATCCAGGATATACACCGACAAAGTAGGGATCGGCTTGCCTACGTTGCTCAGATTATTTTCTATCTCAAAGCTTCCAATCTCCTTGTAAGTCACATGTACGGTTGTTTCTGTGATACCAAACATGTTAACCATTTTGACTTCCGGATGCCTGTTTTTCCAGTCCTTCAATCGTCCTGGCGTCAAAGCTTCTCCACCAAATATTACATATTTAAGGCTGTTTGGGATTGAATCTGCCTGGCTTAGTTCCCGCTCAATCAAATTATAAAATGCACTAGGTGTTTGGTTTAATACGGTCACTCGCTCATTAACCATAATATCCAAAAATGCTTTTGGATCCCTGGCTACGGCTTTAGGAATTATAATAAGCTCCCCACCGAAAAGTAGCGCTCCGAATATTTCCCAAACACTAAAATCAAAACAATGACTATGGAACATAGTCCATACATCATCTTCACCGAACTGAAACTGGAATGAATCATTAAAAAACAATCTCACCACATTTCTGTGTTCTACCATTACTCCTTTCGGATTACCCGTGGTACCCGAGGTGTAAATGACATAGCACAGGTCGGATGGCTTAATACTGTTTCCTATAACCGGCTCAAGACTAGAGTTTTTCTCTGCTGCGTGTATGGGAATATAACGTACTCCCGTCGGCAAATGACCTATTTGGTGTTCGGTAGTCAATAATATTTTTACGCCGCTGTCCTGGATAAGAAAATCCATTCTTTCCTGTGGGTAATCAGTGTCAATTGGTACATATGCGCCTCCTGATTTGAGTACGGCCAATATGCCTATCACTGTTTCTATTCTCCTATCGGCTAACAAACCGACCAAGGTATCTTTCATTACACCTTCTTTTCTAAGCAACGAAGCTAACTTGGAGGCCCTCCGATCCAGCTCTAAATAGGTGACTACCTGATCTTCAAACTTAATGGCTATGTTATCTGGTATTCTTTTTACCTGATCATGAAAAAGATCTACTACCGTCTTGTTTATGGGAAAAGCAACAGAAGTCTTATCCAGATCATTAAGTAGCTGTTCTTGTTCTTTTTTTGACGACAAGTTGATATCAGATAATTTCATTGCTCGTTTTTAGGGGTTATTAACCTTAAAATTTCTTTTAGATGACCGGAAATCTGTAGTATGAGGTCATCATTATAAACATTGGCGTTATAGTTGAACCGTATTTTAAATTCCCGCTCAGGAATCGCGACTAACATTAAGTCATAATTTACTTGATCGAATACTTGTATATTGGATATAGTATAATCATTATCACGTTCCAGGTATGCCGACATCGGATAGTTTTCGAAGACTATGATATGATCAAAAAGATCTTTTCCAAGCTTGGTTAATGATTGAATGCTACGCAACGGGTAGCGGCTGTATGGTTCAGCTTCCAATGCTTTTTTTTGTGACTCTTGTAACAGCTGTGTTATATCACTATCTTCCTCATATCTTATTCTAACAGGTATAGTGTTTATGAACAGACCCACCATTTGTTCAATTCCTTCCAATTCTACCGGACGGCCTGATACCACTGAACCAAATATCACATCACTTTTATTACTGTATTTCGACAGTAGTATTCCCCATGACATTTGGAAGAGCGTATTTAATGTGATGCCACTACCACTTGAACCTTCCTGAAGCCGCCTGGTATCATCCTCATCTAATACCAATTCATGTATTTTTAAACGATAAGAGGAGCTGTCAGACTTAGAAATTGTGGCCTTTGGTAAGGTAGAGATATGATCATAATTCGTCAGATATTGTGTCCAATATTCAATAGTTTCGGTATTGTTTACTGTATCGAGCCATTCTATATAACGTCCATAGGGTTTGGTGGGTGGTAATGAAAGCTCAATATGCTTTTCGTTATTCTCATACAAGTCCAGGTAATCCTTGATAATAATGGCCATACTCCATCCATCCATGAGAATATGATGATGACTCCATATAAATTCGTATTCATAATCTGCTGTCTGCAGAACGGACAGTCGCATCAAGACATCTTTGCTCAGATTAAACTTACTTGCCCTATCTTGCCGCTGATAAAGCCCGATAATATGACCTTTATCTTCTCCTTTACAGCGCTCTCGAATATCCTCATACACAAAGTCAATTTTACGTTCTTTTAACACCAACTGAATGGGTTCGTCGTAACCTTGATGCAGAAATACGGTACGTAATACATCATACCTGGCTGTTAGGTCATTCATACTTTTTTCTACCGCATTGATGTCCAGATTACCGGTAAACCTATAAGTGATCTGTGAGAAGTAGTGGTCCGAATCGATATTAAAAAGTGAATGAAACAACATGGCCTCCTGCATTGGAGATAACCTGTAAATGTCTTCGAGGTCATACTCTTCCTGTATAGAATTTAGTTGCGCTATGGAAAGTCCTTTAAATGACATGTCAGACGGTGTGAACTCTCTCTTAGCTATATTAAGACAGTAACTTATGATACTCTGAAGACTATCCTTAAAATCATCCATAAATGCGTCTATGGAACTCTTTCTAAATTGCTTGCGGCTATAAAGCAAATTCATTTTCAGCGCTCCGTCCACCACAGAACCGGTAATGTCCCAATCCGAATATTTACTGATGTTGGTAGAGATCTCTTCACCCCTATCTTCGTTACTTAGTGTAAATGATTTACCGGCAATATCAGTGTCAAACTGTCCCAGATAATTAAAGCTTATTTGGGCATACACTTCCGGATTTGAAGAATAACCATCCTTCAAGTATCGACTTAGTAAAAAGTCCATGCCATAATTAGGAACCTGCCTGAGCGCTTCTTTTACATGCTTTATTAGCTCACCCAAGTCCTTTCCTTTTTTTTCAAGAGTTACCGGGTACATGCTGGTAAACCAACCTATAGTACGGTTAATATTTATTCTTGGAAAAATACGTTCTCGTCCGTGGGTCTCAAGGTTAATTTTGGTACTGCTATGGCCATATCGCCTGTAGATCGACTGTACCAACGCAGTTAAAAGTATGTCATTCACTTGTGTTCCAAAAGCCTGATGAATACCTGTTAACAATCTTTCAGTCGATGAACGGTCCAGATATATAGAGACTTTCTCCATGTCACCCATGAGGTTATCGCCATCAGGATAATCACGCTCTATTCGCTCACTCTTTTGATCCAAAATGGCCTTCCAATAAGTAACCCTCTTTTCAAAACCTTCATTTCCAACATATTGTTGGAGGTAAGTAGCCCAACTCTGAAAGGAATCGGTTTTGAGAGGTAAAGACATCGTCTTATCTTCCATTGTTTGCTGATACAATGTATCTATGTCCTCGAACAGTATTCTCCAGGAAACGCTGTCCACCACCAAATGATGAATTACGATCAATAAGCGGGTTTCTCCGTTAAAATAAAATAGTCCTAGTTTGAGCAACGGGCCATGCTCGAGGTTTATACTATTTTGGATCTGGTTGGAGATAGACCTGAGTTCTTCAAATGGCCTTACTGCAGTTCTGAGATCGTGAACAGAAATGGCTACCTCAATCGCATCAGCGCTTTGATTAATCTGGACAATTTGTCCATTGCTTTCATTAAACACCATGCGTAGGGCATCGTGATGTTCCAGTATTTTTTTAAAGATGATTCTAACATGCTGCTCTGGAACTTCTCCATGAAAACTTAGCAATACGGATTGATTAAAATGATGGTGATCTCTTTGAGCCTCTGTAAAAAACCACTTTTGAATAGGAGATAATACTACATCTCCTGATACTGATGATTGATCAGATTGAAACGTAGTTTTCTGAACTTTTTTTGCAAGCTCTTTTATTGTCTGAATGCTCAAAACATCGTTAACCGAAAGGTCGTAACCTGCATTTCGCATCCTGGAGCTTATTTGTATGGATTTAATAGAGTCCCCTCCAAGAGAAAAAAAGTTGTCCGTTATACTTACATTTTTAACGGCTAATACCTCAGACCATATGGCTGCAAGCAATTTTTCTTTTTCTGTTCTTGGCAGTTCAAAAACAATGCTTTTATCTGCTTCCGGCGCCGGCAAAGCCGTCTTGTCAATTTTACCATTTGAGGTAAGGAGAAATTCCTTTAGCTGGACAAAGTATTGCGGGATCATATAATCAGGCAGGTCAGCCAACAGGTGTTCTCTCAACGCTTTCTTATCAATGTTGGTAGATGCACTGTAATAAGCCACAATTGCCTTCACACCTTCCCCATTTTCTTTTACGGTAACAAAAGCATGGGTACTATTGGAATACGAAGTTGATTTCCCACTACCAAAAGAATGATAACTCTTAATTCTTTCCTGTATTTCACCCAACTCAATTCTATGCCCATTTACTTTTACCTGATCATCTCGTCTACCTTTAAAGATCAATAGGTCAGTAGAATCACGAACGGCAAGGTCACCAGTCTTATACATTCGCGTTCCTTCTACAAAGGGGTTATCTACAAATTTCTCATGGGTCAAGGCTTCATTAAAAAGATATCCTTGAGCAATTCCATCTCCGGATAAATATAATTCTCCAATAAAGCCTTTAGCAACGGGTTGTAAACAATTATCCAAAAGATATACCTGTGTATTGTTAGCCGGAACACCAATTGGAACGGATAAAGAATATTGTTTCGGATCAAAACGATGGACCATACATCCTACGGTCGCCTCTGTGGGTCCATATTCATTAAAAATTTCTACATCCCCTTTAAATATTTGATAAATGCTTTTGGCCAGCTCAGTTTCTAACTCCTCACCTCCTACAATTAATGTTTTGATTTTGGTAGTTCTCATCAGGTCACTTGAATGGCCTCTTATAACTTTTAAATGAGAAGGTGTAAGCTTTATCAAATCAATATCAGCATCTTCCATTACTTTTTCGATCAGCAAACCTTTATCATTTTCAGGATATAATATGACTTTATTCCCACTGATTAGCGGCAAAAAGATAGAAGTGATCGTAAGGTCAAAGGATATGGAAGTGTATAGCGGCATGTTGCCATTTTCACCCTGAATATACTTTTCTGCTGCCCAGGTAACGTAATTTGCCAATGATCGATGAGCAACCATAACACCTTTGGGGCTACCAGTAGAACCTGAGGTATAGATTACATAAGCCAGATCATTTTTATTTATTTGAGCCTCAGTACGAACGTCAGGCCAGTCTTCTATCTCTTTTATTAGCTCGCTCAAATTCACCGGATTTACTGGCGCTGCCTGTAACCCGGTCATAAGCTCCGACCTTGTGATCAAAGTCTGCAGGTCGGCATCCTGGATAATATCGCTTTTCCTCGCAATGGGATATTCAGGGTCAACCGGAAGATAAGCAGCTCCAGTTTTAAGGATACCCAAAATTGCAGGAATAAGATATTTTTCCCTATTAAGCATCACCCCCACCAGGTCTTTCGGTTTGATGCCGATCGAATCTATAAGGTAGTGCGCTATTTTATCAGATAACTTTTGTAATGTTTTGTAATCAACACATTCATTATCAAAACTATAGGCAGGATGATGAGGAGTTCTGGCAGCCTGCCGATCAAAAAGTGTCAGTATGGTTTCATCTGCATAATCATTTACATTGGTGTCATTAAATCCGTATAAATAATGTTTAAGTTCCTGCTCGGTCAATAAAGTTAACTCCCGTACTTTCATGGTAGGTGTAGAGGATATTTGACAAAGTATGTTGATAAAGTAGTGCGCAAGTTCCTCCACAAATGAGTCACTGACATTACATCTTTTGTATATGATATCAATTTCTAACTTCCCTTTAAAAAAGACGTTCACCACCAACGGTATGTCCGAGTTCTCATAGTTAGATTTAAATTTGACTTTAACGTTATTCTGATCTCCAAATAATGAGTCTTCTACGGGGTAGTTCTCTACGACCAAAATGGCATCAAACAAACTTTCTTCGGGTTGCAGGCCAAGCAGTTGTTTAATTTCATAGTATGAGGTGTCTACATGGGCATCACGGTCAATGAGGTCTTTGTTAACTCCGATAACGACTTCACTTAGCGTTTTGTCAGAAAGCTTACTTACCCTTAAGGGAACGGTATTTATAAAGTTCCCAATTACCTGGTCAATCCCGTTGATTCTCGGATTTCTGCCTGATACTGTTGTGCCAAACACTATGTCAGACTTTTGGATGTATTTGCTGAGCAGTATTCCGAATGCTGCATACACAACAGATGCTTGTGTGACCTTTTGTTCAATCGCAAAACGTTTCAATCCGCTACCGGGAACACTAGCAGAATACTTTTGAACCTTTGTATCATTTTCTAAATGAGCATTACTTGTGGAGAAGAGCGAGGTTATCTCATAACCCTTCACATAATCTTTCCAAAAAGTCTCACTCTGTACTGGATCAGATATATTCAACAGCTCACGCCAGACCGTCTTGAAATTTGGCTTTTGATTAAAACCCGAATATTCTTCGCGCGCCAATCTCTCGTAAGCTTCGAAGATCTCTTTGATCATTAGGCTAGAACTCCAACCGTCATACAAGATATGATGATGCGTTACATTAAACACATAATCCAATTTAGTCACTTTTAACAAACGTAGTCTAATAGGAAGTTGGCCGAGGTCAAATCGTTTTTCCCTGTCGCTCTGAGCATAATTTTCGATCCTTTCATTTATCTCTGAATCATTCGTTCCAGAGAGGTCATGATAGAAAAAATCGAACGGGCATTCTTTGAGAACTATTTGTAGCGGCTTATTCGCTTTCTCCCAATTAAAGATTGATCTCAGCGTTTCATTCTTTCTCTGTACGGCTTTAAAAGACTCTTTAATAAGATTCGCGTCCAGGTTACCATTTATGCTTAAAGATAGCTGAGCATTATAGAGATTATCTTGAGCTCCTTTCAAATGATGGAATAACATACCTTTTTGAATCATACTCAATTCAAAAATCTCCTCTACATTGCTCTTTTCTAATTTGCTCCTCTTTTCAGATGCTACTTGCATTCACTAAATGATTTTTAAAGAATACTTAGTACTAAAAGAAATAATATCAGAATGGCTTAACGGTATTGAATCTGCCTATAACCTGGCAGTGAATGAAGCTTTTATATAGCCATCTCTGTTACTACATTAGGGACGGGACTAAGTATGACCACCCGCTTGTCCCAGAGCTGAAGTAACTCTTCCAATAGCCGCTCTTTTCCCTTTTCATCAACAGGCACATTTTCCAAAAGTTCTCTCATGTTCTTTTTACCATCGGCTTCCTTAAGGGCGGCATAGAGGTTTTCAGTAACTGTAAACACCTTTTCATTAAAGGAAGTAAGCAACGAAGGCGTTGTGTTATCACTATTTTTCCAAAAAATATGATCTGGTAACGCAGGATACAGTACTTCGGTTTGACCAATAAAGAACTCCTTTCTGGAAACGAGAAAATCACCGACGATTAGGAAATCCAAACGTGTAGTTAAGAACGATACCAATGCATCCCTAACCGAATCCACAATTGGCTCCGCATTATTATTAAATGAAGTATTCAATACAATCGGTACTTCGGTTAGCTCTCTGAAATGATCTATAAGCTCCCAATACTTTTTATTAAGTTCTTTTGAAACGGTTTGAACACGGGCAGTACCGTCCACATGAGTAATCGCACCTAGAAGCTCTCTGTATTTTTGTTGTACTTTAAAAATAAAGGTCATGTGAGAGAATTCTGTTCTTTTCGTCGGCAATTCAAAAAAATCAGCAACATACTCTTCCATAACCGATGGAGCAAACGGTCGGAAGCCTTCTCTCTTTTTAACCATGGAATTAATCCTCTCCTTGTTTTTTGCCGGCCTTGGGTCTGCCAGGATGCTCCTGTTACCCAGCGCTCTTGGAGCAAATTCAGAATTGCCTTGCACCCACCCAATGACTTTGTCTTGTGCCAGCAGTTCGGCTGCTTTCATCGGAGCGTCTACTAATTCTTCATAGGTGACCAATTGTTTCCATTGATCAAGCTCTTGTCGAATACCATCACTATTTTCCAAAGCCGATCCCACATACATATTATGCAGCGTCTTCCTCTTAGCACCTCTTTCGTATTCATAGTAAGCGGCTAAAGCGCTACCTACCGCCAAACCACTATCGTTGGCTCCGGGATAAACAAAAATATCTTCAAATAATCCGGAGCTTAATAGTTTGCCGTTCATTGTACAGTTAAGCGCTACCCCTCCTGCTAAACAAAGTTTTTTATGCCCTGTAGCCTGCACGTAATGTTTTAGGATATGAAAGACGATAGTTTCAAGGGCCTCTTGCAAAGAAGCGGCAATATCTTTATAGGTCTGACCAAAGACTTTGTTAGAATTACCGAGGGCGCAGATCTCCATCAACTCAACCATAAAATCTTTATGGAGTTCATAATTACCCTCGGGTAAAAGGCGATACATCTGACTAAATAATTCCTTATAAGTACCCGGGCTTCCATAGGGCGCTAATCCCATAACTTTATACTCGTCGAAATTTTTTGAAAACCCTAAAATGTTTGTCACCAGGTTGTAGAAATGTCCTAAGCTCTGTTCCTCTGAAAACGTTCTCAGCAGCTTCAAATCATTTCCGGAACCATCATAAACGGTTCCCGAATATTCACCGCCAGATCCATCGATAGTCACAACTAACGCTTTCTCAAATTGTGATGGATAAAAAGCGGTTACGGCATGTGCGAAATGATGGTTGTAGAGTAATACCTTATCCGTTGAGATATCCGCCTGAAACTGATCCTGAAGTAATTGCTGCAAAAATGTATGTGCTGAAGGTGGGTTCATACCAAGCTGACTGAAATAATTCCATAATATTTTTTCCAGTGTTTTTTCTGTAAGGTTAAAAGTGAAATAATCCACCTGATCATAAGTAATTCCTGCCACGTCCAGACAGGCGTTAATTGCCAAACATGGCCACTTATTGGTATGCTTAATCCGATTGAGGCGCTCTTCCTCATAAATTGCTAACACTTCGCCATTGTGCAATAAGGCAGCAGACGAATCGTGGTTATTACCTTCTCCTACATCATAACGATTTTCATGGACAGGATTAGCGCTGCCATTAATACCTAAAATATACATGTAAAAAAGTCTGAAGTTAAACGACTAATTTCAATCACAATGTGGAGCCAGTCGACTCTACCATACATTATGACTATAGAGGTTTCAAGTCTACAGCTCTGATTAAACACAGATTTCCTATAGACTTGAAATTACTACTATTTCCTAATTACCACCGATTAGTTTCGGCAATATTGAATGTGCTATGTCCAAAGGTTAATCCTCTTTCAAAATACTCAAAGGATTGACTTTAGATGCTTTTATGGTCTGCATGCCCACAGTTAACCAGGTGATAAGCAACGCCATAAAACCTGCCAATATGAAATACCATAACTCCAGGTCTACCCGGTATATAAATTGGTCAAGCCATTCTCTCAAGGCAAAATAACTTAATGGTAGTGCAATGATAAGTGAAATAGATACTGTCCGTGTAAAACTACTTGAAAGAAGATACACAATGCTCATTTCGCTTGCACCTAGCGTTTTTCTGATTCCTATTTCTTTAAGCCTTTTTTGAGAGGTAAAAGCAGCCAATGCAAATAAACCAAGACATGATATTACAATGGCTATCACAGCAAAGTACTTGGACAAGACAGCAACTCTGTTTTCCGATTCGTACAAAGCCTGATAATCTTCATCTATAAACTTAAAATCGAATGGTAGCCCATTATTATATTCTTCAAAGAATTTCTGAATCTTGCTAATAGTCTGCCGTGTTGTACCTGCTTCCATTCTGATCATTATATGATCACCGTAATCAGATATTTTGAAAAAGCAGGGTTTAATTTCTTCATAAAGCGATTCGAAATGAAAGTTTTCAACAATGCCGACTATTTCCCTGTCCTGACCCCATAGATTAACTATTTTGCCAATTGGATCCTCCAGCCCCATCGTTTCAATGGCCATCTCATTAAAAATAATCTTTGCATCATCAGTACTAAAATCCCTGGAGAAAGATCTTCCTTTCTTCACGTTAATATCTAATAATTCAATGAAGTTATAGTTGGCGTTAATAAAACTAAAGGCAATTTGCTCTTCAGGCGAACGGCCTTCCCACACCAAGCCAGAAGTTTTACCATGGTCACCAGTTAGATTATGGGCAAAACTTGTGGCATTTACTACTCCCGGAATATTTTCCATTGCCAGCAGAAAGGTCTCAAGCTTTTGAGCTATTCTACCCTCTTTTTTGAAGTAGATAACATTATCCCTGCTATATCCTAGATTTTTGTTTTGTATAAATTCGATTTGGTAGTAGATAACTATAACAGAAACAATAAGCAGAACAGACACCAAGAACTGAAACACTACCAGAGCTTTTCTTGTCCACAACTCACCTGTTTTGGTCACTATCTTACCTTTAAGCAGGGTTACGGCATTAAACCCTGACAAATAGAATGCCGGGTAACTCCCTGAAATCAGCCCTGTTAGAAGAAGGAGAACTAAAGTGTAAAGCACAAGGTCGGCATTAAGTTGTAGGATAAGTTGTTTTCCAACAATTAAATTGAATTGGGGAAGGAAAAGAAATACAAATAATAATGCGGTAAACAACGATAAAATGGTCAGTACAGTGGACTCTCCCAGAAATTGAAAAACGAGTGCTCCGCGCCTTATGCCCAAGGCTTTTTTTATACCGACTTCTTTGAGTCGCTTAGATGCCTGGGCGGTAGATAGATTCATGAAGTTGATCCACGCAATGGACAATATGGCAATAGCAATGATGGAAAAAAGTTTAACATAGGTTATTCTGCCACCAGATTGGACACCGTTAACAAAAGTTCCTTTCAGGTATTTGTCAGAAAATAAATGCAGGAATAGCGTTGATGATTCATCTTCACTTTTTTCCCTTATTAATCGGGTCATCTTCTGGTCTATTCCATCCAAGGTGGATGAGGAATTTAACACTACATAGGTAAAAGGATCATTGTATCCCCAACTGTATTGATCAGGTTTCTTTGTTGCGAAAAGATCGTAAGAATATACTACATCAAATTGGAGCGTCGAATTCTCCGGAGTACTTTCAAATACACCCGTGATAAGATAAGTGCCGCTAAAATCCGCCTGATTCCAATCGATGGTTCTGCCAACAACATTTTCTGTCGTATTAAATATTTTCAGTGAAAGCTCTTCAGAAATGACGACGGCATCATTTTTTTCCAGCAGTTGGTCTTCATTCCCTTCAATCAGGTTGAAGGAAAAAACATTAAATAGATCCTTACCGGCAAATATCTCTTTGGCTCGTATTTCAGAATTATCCTCCAACATAATTGTACCGTTTTGAAGCGAATAAATATTTACGGCATATTCAATCTCAGGAATTTCAGCAGTCAGCGCTTCGGCTAAAGGACCGGGGGTCATTTCAAAAGTTTTAACACCATTAGAATATTCATTTGTTTTCATTACCTGAAACAACCTGGCATCATTCTCATGGAATTTATCAACCCCTAACTCACTTTTCACCCATAAATAAATTAGTAAGGCGCAAACCAATCCGGTAGAAAGGCCCAACCAATTGATAAAAAACCAACTCTTGTTTTTCTTAAAGCTACGATAGATAAAGGTAAGGTTGTGACGTGTCATATGATTAAAGGCTATACTTTGTACAAAAGACATTATTGAAATAAAATGGTTGCATAAGGTAAGTTTATAAAGATAAAATTAAGATATTTTTAACTACCAAGTTCTTTTTTTTAGACCATTTCGTGCAAAATCTCTTTCTTTTCGGCTTGAAAGTATAACCCTCCTATAGCAATATCAAACACGGCCATTCCCATAGGATTGAACATTATTGGGGCATCAGTCTCAAAATCGTTTATAACATCATTTACAACAACATCAACGATTGATTTTGTCTGCTCCTTTTTTAATTTCATTTTCAAGTGCATCATTTCAATATCCGTTTTTTCTCTGCATACTTCCTCCCAATTGTCTACAATAATAGAATCTTTAAACCATTGATAAACAATTGGTTTATAATCTCTAAGTGAAACGTTTAGATGAAGAGATCTCTCCTTGGGCTTCTTATCAATATAAGGAGTGTCTGAAACGGTACATGTGATGAAGATATCGGAGTTGGTATAAGCTTTTTCCCAGCTATCTACGATGCCTATTTTGGGATCATCACCAATTAAAAGCGGGTCTATTGCTCTTTTATCATAGATAGAGACGGATTCTATACGATCTCCAAACAGGTGTTTACACATTTGCAAGTGATACTGACCTATGGGTCCAAAACCTGTTATACCAATGTGTACATCTTGCAGTTCTCTTGAGCGGCAAAAATGCTTGATCATTAATCCACTAACTGACGCAGTACGAATAACGCTAATTAACGGGGTATTAATAACCCCTATAGGAGCGCCGGTATCCGGATCATTTAATATTATAACACTGTGTGCCCTGGGAAGTCCTTTTTTAATATTATCAGGAAAGCTTGAGATCCATTTGATGCCAGCGAGATTGACCGCTCCTCCAACGTACGCAGGCATAGCGATAATTCGATTTTTCATATCACCGTACCTTAAATATGGTTTTATAGGTTGAGCATAAATATTTGAATGAAGGCATAAAACTGTTTTCTCTATTACTTGAACCGTCTTATTCCAGTTTATACCAATTCTCCTTATACTATCATCATCTTGGATCAGCATAGAATTCAGTTAACTTCTAGATTAATATTTTGAATTTATGAATATAGGGCTGAAACTGCCGATTCCTGCTTCATTGAAATCACCCGTTCTACCCATTTCTTGTTGTAGATTGTGTCAAAATAACGCTCTCCCCTATCAGGAAAAACAGAAACAATATTCACTTTTTCCTTAGGCATATCGGCAAAGAATTTTTTTATTCCGGCAAAGACGGAGCCAGAGGAACCGCCAACAAAGAAATTATACTTTTGTAGAAGTTCATAACAAGCCTGAATAGTAGATACTTCATCGGTGATGACCACATCGTCGATCAAAGCATCTTCAATTATTTTTGGCTTAAGACTCGATCCTATTCCCGGAATGTATCTTTTCATCGGAGAATTTTTAAATATTTGAGAACCTTCTACATCTACAGCTATGACTTTGGCCCGGGGAAAATTTTCTTTTATCTTCTTGGAAACCCCTGTAATTGTTCCCCCTGAACTTATACCTAAAAAAACATAGTCCATTTCTTCTATTTGAAAGCATAACTCTTTCCCCAGGGATTGATAATAGGCCTTAGCATTTAATGGATTCTCATACTGATTCACCCAATACGAATTGTTTATTTTACTTTGAAGTTCTTCGACTTTTTTTATCCTGTTGAGAAGATATCCTCCATATTTATCAGGTTCTGTAACCTTAATGATTTTTGCTCCATTTGACCTTATCAGCATTTCGTTTATTGTGGTTATATGCGAATCTACTACTGCAATGAAACTTAAATTGTAATGTTTACAAAAAGCAGATAAAGCTACTCCAAAATTACCGGAAGTAGATTCTATAATAGTGGTTTCCGAATTTATCGTTCCATTCTTAAGGAGTTTATCTAGTATGTATGAAGCGGCCCTGTCCTTAACACTTCCGGTTGGGTTATAGCTTTCAACCTTTACAAATAGATTTATGTGCTTGAATTCATCCATATTCACAGAAACCAATGGAGTATTGCCGACGTGTTCAAGGATACTGGGTATTACCATAATTTGTTTTATTTGAGAATAGTTTGAGTATTTTTAATCAAACAATGCATCCAATTCTTGCTGATCCAAATTGGCGGTTTCAAAGTCGGAAGGAGTTAGGTGTAAGTCGTCTTCGTTTTTTATATGATCAAGAATTATCGATAAGTAGCTGAAGAACTTTTCAATTAGCCATTGGATAGTAGAGTCTTTATGAGCCTTGCGGTTATAAAGTATTTCCAGGGAAAATATGCCATTTACAACTATACCATTGCACTCTAATTTTGTACTAAAATGATTCGACCTACTGGTTTCTATACCCGACCATTGTGAATTATAGTTGAATAGATCGTTATTCACTACCTCATCCAGTTGACCAAGATAATTGAACCTTAATTCAGAACTTAAGTCGTCAGTTCTGATGGGAGCCCCATGCATAAAAGCCCTAACACCATATCCAATACCCTGACCAGGCACACGTTTTAGTTGTTCTTTAACGGACTTAATAATAGAGGGTATGGTCTCCTCTTCTATTTTCAGTAGAACAGGATATAATGCTGTGAACCAACCTAACGTACGAGAGGCGTCAATGCCTTCCAAATGTCTTCCATGATTTTCATGTTCCACTACCAACACCTTTTCACCTGTCCATTCTGCTAGTGTCATGGCCAGGGCAGCGTTTAACAATACAAGTGCATCGGTCCCATAAGTGTTGTGTTTTCCCTTAATCAAAAGTTCAGTTTGCTCTTGCTCTAAAGACCTGCCGAGTCTTCCCAGGTTTTCTACTTTCCAATCATGGGTCTCAAAATCCTGGGGGATACTGAATTTTAACGATTGAACATCTTTCCAATATTTTTCCTCCGAGGTGGCATACTGATAAGATTGTAAAGCATCAAACCATTCTATCAAAGTAGCCGTTTTTTGCGCCATATGTATTGAAACACCTGCCTCTATATCTTTATAAATGCGGTAAAGGTCTGAAAGTAATATACGCCAGCTCAGGCCATCGATCACCAGGTGATGTGCTGCGATAAACAGTCTGACGTCCTGATCATCTTTTACCTTTATAATAGCAGCTTTTATTAATAAGCCTGTTTTAATATCAAAGGAATCACGGAGTTTATGACAGATAAAAGGTAACTCGGACGCATCTAATAAACTAAAGCTATTAAGTTCAAAACTTTTGTTAAGGTGCTTTGTGTTGTAAAATAAAATGTTCTCATCAAGATTATAATTTATCCGTAGTTCATCATGCCATTCAATTAGATAGGTAAAGGCTTGTTCGAGATGCTGTGTATTAAGTTGATCGTTGATATCGAGTAAAACAGACTGATTATAGAAATCAGGGTTCTTAAAGTTTTGATGAAAAAACCAGGATGCGATTGGAAACAAGCCAAATTCTCCCTGGATTACACCCTGCTCATAGGTTCGTGTTTGACCTATCCTTTTGGCATATGGACTTATAGCGTCTATAGATTGATAGGTAAGAATATCTCTGACTTCAATGATAACTCCTTTTTCTCTTAACCGCGAAGATATCTGTACTGCTTTGATAGAATCCCCACCTAACTCAAAGAAGTTATGAGTAGTAGATAAAGATTGATTTCCTAATACCTTTTCCCAGGCTTCAATTGAAAGAGTTTCAATATCATTTTCAGGCTTTTTGAACTTCCCATCATTATTAGCCAAGGGCAGGCTTGCATAGTTGACTTTTCCGTTTCGGGTAAGCGGAATTTCTTCAAGTCTGGCAAAATGCGCAGGGACCATATAGTAAGGCAGTAGTTGGGCCAGGTAGTTTCTCAATGATGACTCATTTATAGACCGTTCCTTTTCCTCGTTGGTTGTAAAGTATGCATACAGCGCTACATTATTTAGCTCTCCTTTTTGCACCGTTATCAAAGCATCAGTTATGCCATCAAACTTCCTGAGGTAATGTGCTACCTCTGACAGCTCTACCCGGTACCCGTTAATTTTGACTTGCTCGTCTTTACGACGAATAAATTCCAGTACTCCCGAAGAAAGACGCCTGGCAACATCACCCGTCCGATACATCATTTGTCCTTCCCTGAAAGGATCAGGAATAAATTTTTGTGAAGTTAATTCTTCATTAAAAATATATCCTTTTGCTACCCCATCTCCTGAAACAAAGATCTCACCGTAAATACCTATGGAGACCGGCTTAAATGATTCATCCAAAAGATACACTTGTGCATTAGAGATAGGAAAGCCGATAGGCACAGTCAATGAGTCTTCTTTAGGATCGAATAAATAGGTCATACAACCTACCGTAGCCTCTGTTGGTCCGTATTCGTTATAAATTTCTATATCCCCATTAAATTTATCGTAAATCTTCCTTGCCAATGAGGTATCCAGCGCTTCGCCACCAACAATGAACTTTTTCACTTTACTTTTGGATGCGAAGCTATTTGTCAGGGTCTCATTAATGATTTTAAGATGTGATGGTGTCAGTTTGATAATATTAACCTGATTATCCTCCATCACCTTCTTGATGGCAATATCATCTGAATCGTAAATAACAATTCTATTCCCTGTTAATAATGGGGTGAAGATCGATGTGATAGTAAGATCGAATGAAACGGAAGTAAACAATGGAAAATGTGAATCCTGGCCATCTACATACGTTTTTGCCGCCCAATGGATATAATTGACCAACGATCTGTGCTCTATCATTACACCCTTAGGGCCTCCGGTTGTTCCTGATGTATATATTGTATAAGCCAGATCGGTAGCTACATTAATGTTTTCTATTTCAGCCTGATGTTCGGATAAGAAATCATGTTCATCAACGTTAATGGTTATTAAGTGTTGATCGAGGTTTTCGGAATTGATGAGATCGGACAGCAACTTACTGTTACTATCGGATGTGAGTGCAAAGCCACATTTACTATTATTGAAAATATACTCTACACGGCCCATAGGCAGATCCGTATCTATAGGTAAATAAGCCCCACCGGCCTTCATAACCGCTAGGATACTTACTATAAATGCTGGAGACCGATCAAATAAAACACCTACAATAGCGCCTATTTCAACACCCTGCTCCCTCAGCGAAAAGGCTAATCTGTCAACGCTTTTATCCAGTTGATCATACGTGATGGCCTCGCCATTAAATAAGATAGCTGTGCTAGTATTGTATTTACGTGCCTGCTCCTTAAACAATTCATGAATGGTCTTATTCTTTGGATATGGTGCATGGGAAGCATTATACTTTCTTATTTGATTTTCATATTCTGCGGCAGTAAGCTCCAACAAGTCAGACAGTTGACATGTTGGATCGTTAAGAATTGCGCCAATCAAACGGTCAAAATGATCTATTAGGCCAAAGATGGTTTCTTTTTTAAATAAGTCAGAAGCATATTCGAAGCCATAGTGAAGTGTGCTTCCATTGTCAATAATCTCTATGGAAAGGTCAAATTTTGAGAATCCAGGATCAAATGAATACCAAGAAGCGTTAAAGTCGTTGGTTTTAATGTCGGAAAATCCCATGTTTTGATAGACAAACATTGTATCAAATAATGGATTTCTGCTTGGGTCTCTCCGTTCAGTAACTTGGTCGACGAGGTACTCGAATGGATATAGCTGATTGGCAAGCGCCAAATGGAAACTTGTCTTTAGATTATCAAGTACGTCGAGAAAGGATGGGCTTTTATCAATGTGTATCCTAACGGGCAAATTATTCACAAACATTCCTTGTGAGCTCAATATATCAGGATGTTTCCTTCCCGCAACGGGCACGCCTATAATGATATCTTCTTGTCTTGTGTAAGTATAAATCAATAATCCGTATATCGTGAACATCAGTTCTGACAAGGAACAGTGGTACCTACTAGCAAGTACTCTCAACTTGTTATTAGTAGTATTATTAAAACAAAGTTGTATTTTTTCTCCGCTACTACTAAAGATGGCGGGACGGGAAAAGTCTGTTGGTAAATCTAATATCGGTAGTTCACCTCCTAGTTGCTCTAACCAATATTCCTGCTGCAATTTTATAGTTTCTGAGTTCAGAATCTTCCTTTCCCAGTGGCTGTAGTCTCTATAACTTGCTGGTAGTGAAGGAATAACACCTCCATCATAAAGCTGAAAGAGTTCCTCAATAAAATGGTAGACAGAAATACCATCTGAAATGATATGATGAAAATTTAAGAGCAGTATATGTCGATCTTGACCTATTTCGACTAACTCAACCCGGAATAAGGGCAATTTTCTTAGGTCAAATGGTCTTACACGTTTCTTAAGTTCCTTATCAAGTTCGTTAGTTTCAATTTTAGAATATTCCAGGGTAAAATCGATTCCTTCGTGCAATAGGGAGTAAGGTTCTGCCTGAGTGTTAAATGACATGCGAAGTACATCATGCCTGGCAATTATTTTTTTGATACAACTTTCAAGTTTTTCTTCATTTATTTTACGATCAACCAATAGCGCTATAGGTATGTTGTAAGCTATTGAATTCTTATTTGCTTCCCATCCATAATAAAGTGGTTTTTGAGCCGAGGTTAATGGGTATTGACCCTGGGAAGTTACTTTGGGGATCGGGTTATATCTTTGTGCATCAAGCGTTGTGATCTCATTGGCAACCGCCCTAACTGTACCTTTTTCATATATCAGACTAGCTGGCAGGTCTAATTGAAATTCTTTTAATACCCACATTTCAATTTCCGCAGCTCTTAACGAATTTCCGCCTACACTAAGAAATGGACTTGTAACGCCCAGGCCCTCATCTTTCAAAACTCTTTGCCAGATCCTCAGCAATCTTTTCTCGGTTTCGTTGGCAGGCGGTTCAACAGTATCTGTAGATGTGACCTCCTGGACATCTACTCTCTCTAATTGTAACTCTACATTATCGTAGTAGCCGTCCTTATAACGCTCAACCAACTTATACCTTTGAAGCTTGCCGCTGGTGGTTTTGGGAATGTCCCTCACCGGCAATACTTTATCTATTTCTATGCCGACCTCTTTGTTGATCACATTCTTCAAAGTATGAACTATAGGAATGAATTTCTCAATACCTTGTTTATGATAAACAAATACAAGAACCTCTTCCTTTCCCGTATCATGATCGAGATGGCTTGCAACCACCACCTTGTTTAACTCTACACCTTCTACTTGTTCTGCCACTCTTTCTATATCATGAGGGTAGTAGTTTTGTCCATGGATAAAAATGATGTCTTTTTCTCTACCTGTAATGTATAGCGCCCCTTCTTTTATAAAACCCAGATCACCGGTTTTTACCCATCCAGTTGTTTGTACTACGGCTTTGGTAGCTTCTTTATTGTTGTAATAACCAGAAGTAACATTATCTCCTTTTATCTGGATGTGTCCAATCGTTTGATCGGCAACTGGTTCATTTCTATTATTCGTAATGCGCACTAGACAGTCATTGATCGGCTTTCCCACATTAACAAAGTTAACCGCGCCCGATCTGTCATTCACTTCTGATATTCGATCACCAAAGTTGAGTTTGTTTCTATCAAGTAAACAGGAAATTATGTTATCTTCTATGCCCGAAATGGATACCGCTAAACTTGCCTCTGCTAGTCCATAAACCGGGCACATGGCATTTCTTTTTAGCCCCTGACTGGCCATAACCTCTAAAAAGTCCTCGCATATGGCTAATGATATGGGCTCTGCCCCATTGTAAACTATTCTTACAGCAGAAAGGTCCCACTCATTTTGAGCAGCTACATTGCAATGTTTCATTAAATATTTATAGCCGAAATTAGGAGAAGATAACACCGTCGCACTATATTCACTAGCTTTATCCAACCACACAGATGGCCTCCGTATAAATAGATCTGTGCTGATTATGTATTGGTTTATTCCATTTAATAAGGGGTTAATATGAAATCCGATCAAACCCATGTCATGCGTTAACGGCATCCAACTGATCAGGGAATCATTTTTGCTATATTCCGCGGCGTGACTGATTGCAGCGACATTAGTTGATAGGTTTTTATGTGTAAGTACGACTCCCTTTGGGTCGCCTGTTGACCCGGACGAAAATTGTATAAATGCAATTTGATCCGAGTCCACTTCTTGCTCGATGCCCTCATTCTTTTCATTAAGTATATCATCAGTCAAGAATGTTTTTTTAAGTATATTTTTACGTGAACGGGAGTGTTTACTAATGGAGTTAATGTGTCTTTTAAATTTAGTTTTTTGATTTCGGTTCATCACCAAATATGGATTATTCAGCACATTCCATACCTTAAAAACCTTATTCCGTTGTTCATCATTACGGCCGATACTTAATGGGACAGGTATTATTCCCCCCAATAGGCATGCCCAAAAAATGATGACAAAAGTCTTGTTATCTTCAATTTGAAAAATCAACTCGTCACCAGGCATTATCTTTTGTTCTTGTAAATACCCTAGAGCCTTTAATGATTTATGGTACAGCTGAGCGTAGGAAAGAAACGAGTCTTTACGACCTTGCTCAATAAAGGTAACTCCTTCTTCTATCAATGACGCTCTTTCATTAAGTATCTTATTCAGAGTCATGTAACTGTATTTATTAAAATTAGCTGATACAAAATGCGAACCTGTAGAACTATAAATGGCGCCATTGGGCTCATACTATTAGTTGGTAACTCTTATCCAATAAGATGATCAAACTTTTTTTGTAAAGATCTTCGATCTATCTTACCATTGGCCAATTGAGGCATTTCATCCACCAACTGAATGGCATCGGGAATCATACTTTTACTTAAGTTTTCTACACATTTTCGTCTTATTAATTCATGATCGATTATAGTATCGTCCCTTTTTGGTTGGCATATAATAGCAAACTGGGCGCCCATAATATCTTGTGCCGACTGTTGTTTTACAACTACCACCTTTTTTAATTCCTCACAGGCTAATGCAATGGCATTCTCAATTTCGAAATACGACAATAAAATACCATTACGATTGATCCTATGATCAGACCTTCCTAATACCTTTATCTCGGTTCCGTTTAATTGACCATAATCCTTAGTATCGAACCAATTATGGATATTATCGGGAGAATGAATGCTCACACCGTCATAATCCAGGTATTCAATAAATCGATTTTCGTTTTTACAATATATAGCTCCTGATTGATCTTTAGTATTTTGCACCTTTAATTCTACACCCGGCAGCGCGCTCACTCCGCTTTTTGCTCTGTCAATCAATGGTTGACTCACATCAGAAACGGCCATCGCTCCCATTTCTGTAGACCCATAGAGATTCAAAAGAGTACCAATCCGTTGCTCATATTCCAAAAATAGATCTTCCCTTAGCCTGTCTCCAGCGGTAGTGGTAACCTTGGGAATGGTAATCTTTGTCCTCATTTTCAACAACATTTCGATAAGGCTCGGTGTGGCAAACATGACGGTCGGCTTGAAAGACTTAATTGCCTCTATCAGACGTATTATGTTGGTGTTACTAATAAGTTTCACAGAACACCCTGCTATGATGGAAGGGATCAATGCGGTCGTTAGTCCATATGAATGGTATACCGGAACCGGGATCAACACTCTGTCCTCGGGTGATAAAGTTAGCTTGCTGGCCGAACCTAGCGCGTTTCTCAATACATGGCTTTGATCATGTAATACAAACTTTGGCCGGTTCGTAGAGCCTGAAGTTTTGAGAACGAGATATGATTTATCCTCATGAAATATTGCTTTCCGAGACCGAAAAAATGGATTATCAAAAATCTTAATACCACTGTTAATATTGCTCCATTTTATTTTTCCATCGAATGATATTATTTTATTACAAAAGGTGGTGAAATTTTCCTTTAAATGAGCGCCTTCAGATGTGCCATTAAGCGCTAGAAAACTTCTTTGATCTAACAAATAATGGATGAGTTGCAATACCATGGGTAATCTGTTGTCGAGAAGTAATATATCAAGTGAAGTATCTCGCGTACTTTTGGTAAATAAGGGTTCACAATCACTGTAAAATAAAGTATGTTGCTCATCGCAGATCAAGCTTTCGCTATTCAAGAGGCGCTGTTTGATCAGGTCAGTATTGACAGAGCTGTGCATATAAAAAACGGCCTACCTGGGTGTTAGATCACTCGGCATTTGAAGCTGTTAAAATTTCAGCCTTTTCTTTGGTCAATTTTTCGGGTATGGCATCTAACCGAATGGCGATAAAGTAACCCTTTCCTTTGACCAAATTAGCCGAGTGCCGCACCCCGGCCGGTATCCATATACCCGTATTGGCGCCGACGACGAATTCTTTATCTTCAAGACCAATCCTATATTGTAATTGATCGGTTCCGATGATAACATTTATTTCGGCTACATCATGCTTGTGAAGTTTGGTATACTGCATTTGCACTTCATCTTTACGATCGACATTATGTATAGCCATGTGCAGGGGGAACGTATCTGAAAAATACCGGTCAATGCCCTCGACATCAGAGTGGAAAGGCACAGTTGACAAAGGACTTTGATCTAAATTAAAGATCAGATGTTCTAGAGTTTTCATAATATATTCATTTAAAAATTCATCTAGGCGGACGCACTGTACTTGGTTAATAAACACAATAATATCAGCGTATTATAGCTCAATAGTAATAGTGCAGATTTATTATCCGATAAGTTTATGACTAGTAAGTAAAGCTAATATTATCCAATGCCAATGTATTTTTAAGGCTTGAGGCCAGCGCCATACCTACATAATCGCCAAATACTATTCCCTTTTGTGTTAGCTCAATACCTCTTTCTCCTATGGCAATATAGTCTTCACGTTCAAGTTTTACGACGGCGTCTTTGATCAGATCGATATAATTAAACCCATATTTCACCTCGAATTCATCACTGGTGTAGGAGAATAATTTAGTACAAAGCAATATTTCTCTGATCATTTCATCCTTAGCAGACAAAGCATAACTTCTCGAGATCGGCACCTCACCATTTGCTACTTTCTCCTTGTATAGCTTTACGATGTTCGAATTCTGGTAAACCACATTTCCAAACTTCCCAAATGAAGAGGCGCCGTAAGCAATGTGATCATGTCCTCTGGATGATTTTTCAGTGTAGGTGTGTTTGTAATTGTCTTTCACAAACATATATGAACTCCAACTGTCATACCCAGAATTCTGAACTTTTTGGACAGCATGTGTCATAAATTCCACTTCCTGTTGATCTGAAGGTAAAGCCAATTGATCTTTACGCACAGATTTATCAAAGAATGTAGTATTTGAATAATTGATCATCCGGTATATGGTTAGCATCGAAACACCGCTTTGGACGGCGGTATCTACAGATTTTCTCCAGGTATCCATACTTTCGCCTGCTAACCCGCTTAACAAATCAATATTGGAATAGAATCCCACATCTTTCACCATATTAACAGCTTTCAATGCCATTTCACCTGTATGTTTTCGGTGACTCAACCGAATGATTTCGTCATCAAAAGATTGTACCCCCATACTTATGCGAGTGACGCCTCCTTGCTTGTACCACTCTAGCTTTTTAGAACTGAATGTTCCGGGCTCCGCCTCTACAGTAAATTCAGGATCTTTTATCTGATGATACTTATGTAGTGTATCCACTATTCTGAAAAACTGCTTTTCCTTCAAAAGAGATGGGGTTCCACCTCCAATGTAAATAGCATCTACCTTACGATGTAGAAGATTAAAGCGGTTACTTACTAGTTTAATTTCTTCGCATAATGTATCAATGTACTCACTCATTTGCTTAGGCGATTTGAGTACCTCTCTCATATAGAAACAGTAGTCACAAATTTGCACACAAAACGGGATATGAATATAAATGATAAGTCCTTCTGGATCAGTCAAGTGAGTATTAAAATCACTTTTCCAGTACTTAAAATAAGGATAGTTGGTATAAAACTCGTTTCTGGTAGGTGCAGTACCGAAAGTCGATCCTTTTGCTTCGGACTGCCCGACTATTAGGTTTTGTAGCGTTTCTTCCATTTTTTAGTAATTGATGTTTTTATATTAGTCAAATATCTAGCAAAGAATTAGACATCGATTAAGTCAAATAGTATTGAGTGGCAATGATCATCCCCTAATATTTATGAGCGCTTTGAACGTATTTTGCGCTGTATACAGGTAATGCTAAAGGTTAAATACTTGGGTGGCAGCATGTTTTTTTTCAATAAAAGAAGATAGTGCATCCAGGCTGCCAAATATTTCTGTACTGATCTCGTCATCTTCAAAGCGGAAATTAAACCGCTCTTCTGTGAGACCGATCAGATTAACAATTGAAATCGAATCCAATCCTATTCCACCCTCATATAATGGCACATCAGTTTTGATGCTCTCCATTTTTAAATTGACATCCAATTTGTCCACAAGGATTTCTTTCAGTCCTTTTACTATTTCTTTCTTTTTCATAATTCAACAATTGTATGCTATGACTCATCTATGGCAACTTTTACCACTTTTTAGAATTCTAATGTTGATTAATCAGATCCTTTAGCTCAACTATAACCCTGATTCTCTGAAGCTGGAATTGTAATGAATATTTGTAACTAGGCAGTTACCTTACTTACCTTTTTACCAGGACATTTCCTAAGTTGGTTAGGTAGGATCTCCAACATCGCACTTTTATTTACAGTGTTCAAGTGTACCAATACCCTGTCTTTGCCTTTATATTTGATAAGCTCACCCTTTAATCCAAGAAATGGTCCTGAAAATACCTCTACGACCTGTCCGGGTTCAAAATGTCTTTCACATATTTCAGGCTTACCCTGTATCAATAACTTGATGGTATCGATTTCGTCATCGGGCACAGTGTCTTTTACTCCTTGTATCGTAACAAATTTCAAAACTCCAGGCGTGTCATAGACCTTGTGAAAACTTTTATTATCTAACCGCACAAATATGTACCCCGGAAAAAGTGGAGCAAACAGCTTTTTTTTCCTATCGCTCCACTGAACTACCCTCTTGTATAAAGGTAAAAATACCTCCAGGTTTTTACGTTCCAGATAGTCTCTCACTTTTTTTTCCGCTTTGGGCATGGTAAGCAGTACATACCATTTATCCGAAGAGTATAACATAAGTCTACCGATTGAGCACAGCTTACGCTGAAGCAAGTTACATTGCTTTTATTTTGTGGTATTTCTAGCCAATAGAATTTTGAAATTAGAACAATTTTCTAAAATTCCAAAAGGATGATACGACGATGTAAGTTTATTTATACGATTTAATAAACAGTTAACATTGAACCATTTTTTTAACCCTAGATAAACAGGTGATTAAATTTAAACGTCAATATCAACTCTATTTTTTTAACATACTTGTTCCAATCTATTCACGGATCTATTACTGAAGATTATTCCTAAAGCTGGAGATTACAAGGATACCATGTAATCGAAAGTTCATTCTGAACTTTCGATTACATTATTAAAACTGACTTATCGAAATGTCAGTATTATTTACCACTTCTACAGCGCTGAAATGTTGATACATAGTCTTTCAAATACGTCATACTGATTCAATACACGCTAAAAAGGTGATTTTCAATTAAGAAATATTTTGCTACCTTGCAGCTATTGGAGAAAAAAATTCTGCACCCACAAATTTATAATTTCTTCAGCGCTCAATATTAAAGTAAATTCATATGAAAACCCCAATGGTGATTGCTGGGCCCTGTAGCGCCGAAAGCAAAGAACAGATTGACTATTTGGCAAAGATTCTGTCGAGAATTCCCGGTGTTTCAGCAATGAGAGCCGGGCTTTGGAAACCCCGTAGCCTCCCAGGTAATTTTGAAGGTGTAGGTGAAAAAGGGTTACCATGGTTGAGTTCCGTACAGGAGATTCACCAGATACCCGTAGCCACTGAAGTGATTTTACCACATCATGTAGAACAGTGCGCATAACATTAAGATATTATGGCTGGGCGCCAGAACCACAGTGAATCCATTTTATGTAAATGAAATTTCCAAAGCGCTTAAAGGTACAGACGTGACTCTGATGGTCAAAAACCCAATTAACCCTGACCGAAAACTCTGGTTAGGCGCCATAGAACGGGTCATGAATAATGGAATTACTCAGCCCGTCGCGGTACATCGGGGCTTCTCCGTCCATAATAGCCCGCACTACAGAAACGAACCCCTCTGGCCATTAGTCGAGGATCTAAAAGCTCACTTTCCTGAAGTACCCGTATTGCTCGACCCAAGTCATATCACCGGTAACAGTTATCAGATAGATCCTCTTCTGTATTTTTCACCATTAGAGAACTATAGTGGCATGATGATCGAGGTACATGAGGATCCAAAGAATGCATTAAGCGACGCAGCACAACAGATAAAGCCTAATCGACTATCATATCTATTAAACAAATACTTCACTAATTCTGATGCGATTCAAAGCATTAAAACGACCAAGACCACTGACCATTTACTATCAAAATAGAAAACAAATCCCACGTTAATCGCTGGATATCAAATATTCTAACTTATCAATCAGCTTCTTCATATCTCCTAAAGCAGTGAGGTCTTTGTTTCTAATTGCCTTGTTCATCATAGAAATAATCCTACCTTTTATATTTTGTATCCGATCGTCTTTCGATTGGAAAATAGGTTCAGATTCTTTTAGTAAAGCCTGCGCAGCCTTAACTCTTTTCTCTTCAATTTCATTCAGACTGTTCTCAATATCATTGAATACGGAGTCTTTGATTACGTCTAGCTTATTGTGGAGATCGGCGGCATTCTTGAATTTAATGTTCCGACCATCCTCAGATTGGGTAAGCAACGCTACATCACTTTTTTTGAATTTAGTTTCCCCGTTGAGGATGTCATTCTTCAATGTCGGATTACTCTTAGTTATGATCTCCAAACCTTCCGCATATTTGGCGTCTCTTTTTATTGTGCTTTCACTTACATTAAATTCCTGTGACAAACTTTCCGCAGTCGAAGGTTCATTTTGACCCTTTGATTGTATGTTTTCATATCCTCCCTTTTTTCGCTTCAATCCGAGATATTTTAACCCACGGTAGTAACTCATCTGGTCAGGATTCAAGTTTCTTCGACCAAGTTGATTGTTAAGCATCCATATCTTTGCCTCTTCTATATTTTCAAAACGCAGCTCTCTAACCTTGAAAGGAATAGAATGCTTACAACATATCTTGTATCGGTTGTGACCATCAATAAGGATAAGTTTTTTTTCCTTTTTCCAGGCAATCAGGGCTTCTCTGCAACCTTCCTTAAGAATGTTGCTTTCCAGTTGTGAAAATTCTTCTTTGTTTAAAGGTATTATGAGGTCTTCTAGTTGTTTTTCAAGAACCAGGTCATTCTTCAGTTGAGTTTTTGTTAAATTGTTCAATTTTATATGGAGGCAAACTATTAGATATCCAAGCTTAAACATTAAATTTACTTCGAAAATTTTTCAAAAAAAAATAGAAAAATCTTTTCAATAAAACATGAATATCACTGTTATCGGTCTCAAAGGTCATGTGAAGATTATGGGAAATTGCGGATTATAACCTTTTGTAACTGAAAGAGGAAGGATGATGAATCGGCCATGGTAAATACTGGCTGATATTAGTCAAGCTATGTTATTTTTATTCGAAAGAAAATATTGTGGAGGAGCTAGAGAAAAAGACAGACAAAAAGAACCTTGAAAAGCTGTAAAATAATTCCACTGTATTTACTTCCTATTTCATGATAATGAGAATCGTTGAAGCGTAAACCTTTAACTAACCGTTAACACAGTTTCTTAATTAATGTATCAATAAAGAAATTTATTTTTATCTAATTTCCACTTCGATATAAAACAGGAGGTATTTGCTTGACTTCGTCAATATACTTCAATATTCTTATTTGGAGTTCGTCTTTTGATTTCACACGGATACCCCTTAAAAAGCTTCTGGTCATTTCGCTGAAAAATACTTCTATAAGGCCGAGCCATGAAGCATTTACGGGAGTAAATACAAATTCGAAGCGGTTAGGTACTGTTTTTAAGAACATCTCTGTTTCCTGCGAAGTATGACAGTAGTGGTTATCTAGTACTATCTTGATCTTGACGCCGATAGGATAAATTTTATCAAGCCTTTTTAGGTATTCCAAAAATTCTATGGAGCTATAGCTATCCTTAACCCGTGCATCTATTTCTCCTTTCAATAGATCAATTGATATGAATAATGAGAATATGCCATGCTTTTTAAACTCATAGTCTATCCCATGGCTTACATACTCATCTGTAAAAAGTTTCAGGTTGGAAGCAATGTTCTCAGTAGACTGTGTACCTGGTTTTTCATCATGAGATAAGATACCGATCATTTCAGTTTTTTTATTGTTCTTGTAAAGTTCTATCTCTTTATGAACATAAAGAACCTGATATTCCATTAAAGAAAAGTCAGAATTTTGTTTCTCCGAATAGCGTAGTTGCTTATAAGGCTGAATGTTACTTTTAGCTACTATTTTATAAATAGTACCTTTCCGTATCTTACTTAATGAAGGGTGTCCGAACTGTCTACAATTATCGCGTATGTATGCAGCCAATGCCTGATAAGTCCAGAATTCCGAAGCCAAGCCTAAATCTTTTGGCTTAGTGCAAGCTACCGAAAAGAACCATCTCTTCGCTTCTTTAGTAATTTTGGGAGTTGCACCCTTTCTAGGACGGTCATTGAGAGCGGTTAATACACCATATGCGATGGCTTTATCAACAGTCCTTTCAATTTTTGGCCGGTTTGTCCCCAAGCGTTTAGAAAGTGAATTAATACTTTCACCGGCAGAGTAGCCCAAAATCATTTGAGCTCTTTCAATCCTCGATTTAGATTCGGTTCTGGATCTCACAATCCTTTCCAATTTTTCTTTATCCCTTAATGCTAATGTTATCTTGGCTCTTTTGCTCTTAAAGGGCATGATCTTTAATCGTTATTTAAGACTAAGATGCATTATTTTTATTGAAACAACAATTAGGAAATTATTTGGATTGAGAAGTACTTGGGTTGTGTAACCAGAACTGAAATCAGTTAAAATAGCGTTTCAAGGCTACTGTAAAAAGTGAAATTGCTGTGGTATCCAAGGCTTAAACGTTATTTCATTTGAAGCGGCTAACATCATGCTCAGATATTATTTCTCCGTTAATTGGTAATCCAAGTCAATGACCGGACAAGCGCCTTTAATCAAAAAGTCCCGTACTCAAGTATCGGTCTCCCCGGTCGCAAACAATAAAAACGATTATACCCTCTTCAAGCTCTGAAGCTACTTGCAATGCAGCGGTAAGCGCACCGCCGCTACTCATACCGCTCATAATAGCCTCTTCCTTAGATAACTTAAGAGCCATCTCTTTCGCCTGATCTTCACTTACATCAATGGTGCGGTCGACACGTTCTTTCTCGAAGATCTTAGGTAAAAACTTGGGCGACCACCGCCTGATCCCCGGAATGCTGGAACCTTCTGTGGGTTGTGTACCCACGATCTGCACCTCTGGATTCTGCTCCTTCAAATAACGAGACACACCCATTATAGTGCCTGTTGTTCCCATTGCCGATACAAAGTGCGTGATCCCTCCTTCCGTATCTTTCCAGATTTCCGGTCCTGTAGTCTTGTAATGCATACCGTAGTTATCAGCATTGGCGAATTGATTAAGAATAAAATAATCCCCCTCCTGTGCCTTGCTTTCGGCCAACTCCCTGGAATATTCTATCGTGCCTTCCTTTGGTGTCAGGATAACTTCAGCGCCATAGGCTTTCATAGCTTGCACCCGTTCGATACTACTATTTTCCGGCATCACCAGGGTCATTTTGAGTCCCATAGATTGCGCAATCATGGCCAATGCAATACCCGTGTTGCCACTGGTGGCCTCAATCAAACGATCACCGGCCTTGATCTCTCCCCGTTCCATCGCCCCGCTGATCATGCCAAAAGCGGCCCGGTCTTTTACGCTTCCTCCAGGGTTTTGGCCTTCGAGCTTACCATAAATAGTTACGTTTTTATAAGGGTTCAACCTTTCAATTTTTACCAATGGCGTATGACCTATAAGGTCAAACAGAGTATGCATAATGAATTTTTTTACAGTCAGTTAATGGGTTTTTACCTCGTATTCTACCTCAGATTTGTAATAGACACGTGAGTTGGCGGGTAAGCTCTTGGTCAGCCAAGTGTTACCACCTATAATGCAGTCATCCCCAATGTAGGTGGTACCACCAAGTACGGTAGCCCCGGAATAGATCACCACACGGTCACCAATGGTCGGGTGGCGTTTTGTATTGGCCTGTTCTTTATCTACGCTTAGCGCTCCTAACGTTACCCCCTGGTAGATCTTCACATCGTCCCCGATAACAGTGGTTTCCCCTATCACCACACCAGTACCATGGTCAATGCAAAAGCGCTCACCGATAAGCGCTCCCGGATGAATATCGATACCCGTGCGACTGTGCGCATGCTCCGTTATGGACCGCGGAATTTTTGTTACATCCAAACTCTGCAGTTCATGTGCCACCCTATACGCAGCTATGGCATAAAAGCCCGGGTAAGCACGGATCACTTCTTCTAGCTCAGTTGCCGCCGGGTCGCCATTGTAAATGGCATCTACATCCTTGTTCAATCGGTCGTATAACTTTGGCAATGTGGAAAAAAACCGTTCTACAGTATCAGGATGGCCAGCCCCTCTCATCAATAGTTCTAATACTGAAGTTAACTCGCCGAACTTCGATTCCAGTTCTTTATGAGAACCTACCGACTGGCTCGAGAAATTAGGGAACATCAGCCCTAATAATCGATCAAAAAAACCGGCAACCTGAGCCGGTGTAGGACAGTTTTTACAGGCAGTATGTGCCCTAAAAATGTTATTTAAAAAATCCGGATCCATTGATACATGTTACAACTGGCAACAGTAACGAATGTAAACAACTTCCAGTTCTAAATTCTAAAGCTCTAAAGACAAAAAGCAAATAAAATAACAAGTACTGACTCCAAAACGCAGTAGATTGTCCCTTCAGAGGTTGGTCTATTTACTGGGTGAATTTAAGTCAACGAAACACCCCTAAATCTTCCCATAATTTATATATAATAGGCTCCAAAGGGTGCTTAAATCAGCCCGGCTCCCTTTAAGATTCAGGGTAAAACGGGCTGATCTATTTACTTTTCCAAGACAAGCTAAAATACTAAGTCTTTTAGATCCTATTCACTTCTTAGGGTATTCACCGGGTTTGATAATGCCGCTTTAATTACTTCATAACTCACCGTACCAATAGCAAAAAGTAAAGCCGCAACTCCACCAATAATAAATGTCAAGAGCTGCAAGCCCGTGGCGTAGGGGAACTGCTCAAGCCATATTTCCATGCCATAGTAACTTACCGGCACGGCCACTATTATCCCGGTTAACACCAAAAGAGCAAACCTTCTGGTAAACATATACATCACATTGCTAACAGAGGCGCCCAGCACTTTTCTTATACCTATTTCCTTCAGATTCTGCTCTATACTAAACGATGACAAGCCAAAAAGCCCTAAAATAGCTACAAAAATGGTCAGCGCTGAAAAGTAGGACACCAGCTCGCTTAGTTTTTCTTCTGCTTCATACTGATCATTAAAACTTTCTCCGATCGTATAGTGATCCCATGTGCTTCCGGGTCGTAATTCCTCCCACTCACCTTTCAAATAAGCGGTGGCTTCGTCCTCCAGTCCCTCTTTGACTTTCACTATCACATTTCTGGCTCTACCTTGGGTAATGACAAAAACGATAGGCGCTATGGACTGGTGCAGCGATTCAAAATGAAAATCATCTACTACTCCGGTTATATACCCTTGGCGACCGCCATAGTTAAATTTCTTACCTACCGCTTCTTCTGTCGAGGCATATCCTAATCCGTCTATGGCCGCTTTGTTCAGAATAAAAGCTTCGGAGGAATCACTTGCTAATTCATAGTCAAAGTTTCTTCCCGCCAAAAATTTAATTTCCAGCGTTTCCAAATAGCTATGGTCCACGTGTATGTCTGCGATCCTGAAATCAATCCGTTTCATCTCGCCATCGACCTCAGCCTCTCCGCCCTGAGAGTCCAGTAACCTTCCGGATGGCACACGACTACTAAACGTAACATCCTCAATACTAGGCTGTTCAATCAGCCTTTCCCGAATTAACTTGAAGTTGGCATGGATCTGACCATTAGACGGAAGTACGATCATATTGTCCTTCGCAAAACCCAGTTCCTTGGTTTTCATATATTCAATCTGGTCTCCGATCACCCCTACTCCTATAATCAGGCATATTGAAATAAAGAACTGAAACACCACCAATACGGATCTGAGGTTTACTTTCTTATGACTGCTATGTTTAGCCCCTTTAAGTACTTTAACAGGGGTGAATGATGAGAGAAAGAAAGCTGGGTAACTTCCTGCCAGCAATCCCACCGAAAGCACTACAATCAGCAGCAAGCCCCCAAAGAAAAGTGGGTCTACGGTTACCAGTGAAAGCTCCTTTCCAGCAAAATTGTTAAACCAGGGTAATACCAATGCTACAAAGCCAATGGCCAACAATGCCGATATCAAGGCCATCAGCACCGACTCTGTAATAAACTGGCGGATCAGAGAGGACCTGAAAGCCCCCATTACCTTTCTCACGCCCACTTCCTTTGCACGTTTCATAGACCTTGCTGTAGAAAGATTCATGAAGTTGATGCAGGCAATCACCAAGATGAACAGTGCGATGATGATATACGTGTACACATATTTGATGTCGCCATTGGCCTCTATCTCACTGTCAAGGTGAGAATGTAGATGGATGTCAGTCAAAGGCATGAGGTGTAGTTTATTAGTAGTAGAAGCCGGATCACCGTTACCGTTCTGACCCAGGTGCTTATCAGTGAAGGCCGGGATACCCGCCTCAAGTTGAGAAGCGCTTACTCCTTCCGGAAACAGTACGTAAGTGGCAAAGTTATTACTACCGAAACGCTGCATGAGTTGCTCCGTACCCACTACATTTTCATAAGTGAGAAATGAGCACAACATCCCGTATTTGAAGTGAGAGTTGTCAGGAGTATCTTCAATCACACCTGTGATCTTCATTTCTTGTATTATCCCAAAGTTGTTGAATGTCAGTGACTTACCGATAGGATCTTCATCATTAAAGTAGCGTTTTGTCACTGTCTCCGAGAGCACTAATGTATTAGGTTCTACAAGAGCTGTTTCTCTATTGCCCTGGATGAACTTCCAGGAAAAGACTTTGAAAACATCGGCATCGGCAAAAAAGAAGTTCTCTTCTTCAAACTGTTTATCGCCTACGCTCATGAGAGGTCCATAGCCGCTCATCAGGCGCACCGCCTGCTCTACTACTCCTTCAAAATCGTTCTCTATCAACGGAGCAAAAGGTGGCGCTATGTGTCCTAAATGCAGGCTGGATTCACCATCCTGATTTAGCCATTCCCGTGATATACGATAGATTCGATCGGCTTTCTCATGGTATTTATCATAGCTCAGTTCGTGTTGCACATAAAGCGATATCAGGATTGTAGCTGCCATTCCGACAGCCAATCCGAAGATATTAATGAAGGAATACAACCTTTGGCTTAGCATATTCCTTACTCCAATTTTCAAATAGTTGTGTACCATATCTATGTTGTTTGAGTTTACGTGACCTTTTATTTTTTTTATTACCGAGGGCCTAACCATAAGGAAGACCTCCTTGCGGTACTTTCGAATGGCCTTGTATTCCCCGTGTGCTTTTATGTTCTCATAAAACGACTGTTCTAAATCTCCTTGTAGCTCTTCATAATATTCCTCATCACAGAACCACTCAAACAGGCGTGTATATATTTTTGGCGGTTGCGCACCTTTTCTCATATAGTATAATTCATATTCATTGCCCAGTCAGGCACCTGACTCCATAGCTGTTCACGGAGCGCCCTGGCCTCTTTAAGCGCCTGCCTGCCAATACTGGTTACCGAATAAATCCGTTTTCTACGGCCCCCACGCTCTGGCAATGCCTCTCCCATTTCCGAGGTCAAAAATCCTTTATCTATTAGACGCATGAGAGCAGTGTGTAAGGCGCCCCTACTCACCTCACGCTTCATTTGGTCCTGAATCTCCTCCTGGATCCGCACACCATAAGCATCCTCTCCTAAAATTAAAATAGCCAGAAGCACGATCTCCTGAAATTCTCCTAAGTATGTCCCCTTCATAAGCTGTTCTGAATATTAAAGACTATATGTTTCTTAAATGGTTACATGAATTTAGAAATTTCTTTCTTATTTGAAGACTTTTTAAAATAGCATATATTTTTTTTCGGCAGCTTGTCCCATTATCCGCGCTCACCTGCTATCTCACACAGGCCATTTCAGGTTCATACAATTGCTTTCATCTGGGCATCATTCTTTAGTGCCTAACGAGTCAGAAATCTTTTGGATACTTTGAGATTCCTGCCTCCGCAGGAATGACGCTAAAAAAGATTGGCACTTCGCTCCAGGCTCTAAGCCCTAAGCTCATCCTATCTCAGAAAGATCGTCACCGCTCCCATAGCAGTAAGCAAGAAGATCATCCTTCGATAGCTTTCATCTTTGATAAACCTTACTAGTCGTACCCCCAGTGCGAAACCAATGATTACCGCCGGAAAGATTTGCACACTAATCAGGCTTGATTCCCAGGTAATCGTACCCCATACCCAAATGTGAAAGGGCAGTTTGAATAGATTTATAATAAAAAATAACCAGGCTGCTGTGCCTATGAACTCATTTTTAGGTAGCCGCATCGCTAGAAAATAGATGTTGCTAAAGGCGCCGGCCAGGTTCCCGACCATGGTAGCAAAACCTGCGGCTAAACCCATAACCGGGGCAAAAACAGGGGACTTAGGTACGTGTTTGCTGCTCCTATCCCACCAGAACATGAACACAACACTGAATAGGATAACTCCGGCCATCCCTTGTTTAAAGATCTTTTCGGGAAGGTCCGCGCCGGCCCAGACTCCAATCAGCACTCCTGCGGCCATCCAGGGAACCAAATGAGCTAAATGACCCCAATCTGCATGGCGATGGTAGTAGATCACAGCAAAGACATCTGCGCCAATGAGTATGGGCAGAAGTATGCCCGTGGATGCCTTAGCTTCATAGGCCAGCGCGAGCAGTGCCACAGCTAACATGGCTATGCCTTTGATACCCGATTTTGAAAAGCCAATAATAAGGCCCGCGATACCGCTAAGTGCTATGATCTGCCAACTACTGATAGCTATAAAATTTAATAGGCTGCAATGATAAATAATATAGTTGGCGAATTTCCGAACTGACGTAACTAGATATTCACCAGCAAACTTTCATTGACTAAAAAATTAGTTGTTACTTTAACTAAAAATATAGTTAAAGTATTAACGCTCAAAAAATGAAGAATATAAACTTCCTAAGTACAGTTCTTTTCTCTCTAGGCGCTATCACCTGCAGTGCTCAAAATCTTGAGCATCAATTTGATGAAATGCTTAATTCGAAATATCCGGCTAATGAACCTGGGGCAACAGTATTGGTTGCGGTAAATGGGGAGATCGTTTATAATAAGGCGTATGGTATGGCTAATCTGGAATTGGATGTTCCAATGCAACCCCATATGATATTTCAATTAGCTTCTATTACCAAACAATTTACGGCCATATCAATACTCATGTTAATGGAGGATGGTAAGCTAGATTTGAATGATGAGGTAACCGCCTATATTCCAGACTACCCCACTAATGACCATACCATTACTATCAGAAATCTACTGACGCATACCTCTGGTATAACCAGGTCAATTAACCAGAAACCATGGAACTCAAACATTAGGAAATCGGATTTTAAGCTTGAAGAATTTATTGATTACTTCAAAAATGAGCCAATAGAATTTAAACCGGGTACAACTTTCAGATATAACAATTTTGGCTACCTTATTCTTGCATATATCATTGAGAAGGTGTCTGGTATGACGTATCCGGAATTCATTAAAGAGAATATCTTCAAGCCGCTGAATATGGTCAATTCTTACTCATTAAATAACTCGGCAATGATTAAAAATCGTGCCTATGGCTATCAGAAGAAAGGCAACTTTATAAATAAAGAATACACAAGTGGTATCCTGGCTACAGGTGCCGGATCTTTGATGTCTACCGTTGAGGACCTCTTTATTTGGAATCGTGCTCTGAAGTCAAACAAGCTAGTAAGACGACAAACGTTAAAACTGGCCTATAAAAATTACGAACAGGTGGATGGTAGGAAGACAAACTATGGGTTTGGATTCTTTTTAGATGAGATAAACGGCAGCCCAACAATAGAGCATGCCGGTGGCGACTACGGCTTTCGCACCAATGCCATATACCTGCCTGAGGAAGATGTCTTTGTTGCGGTTTTTACAAATTGTAGTTGCAACGATCCTAAAACAATCTCCACTAAAATGGCGGCTTTAGCCATAGATAAACCTTACAAAATTTCGAATACGGTATTTGTGGAGAATGAAGATCTTTACAAATGGGTAGGCTTATATAGATTTGATGACGGCACCAAGCGGTCTGTTATTTTTGAAGATAATCAATTATACAGCTCTCGATTAGGCAACAGATCAAAACTACTTCCAACCTCTAAAAGCTCGTTTGCCCTCGAGAACGGGATAATGTCTATCCATTTCGAGATGAAAGGTGACAGCATTGAAGCCACTTTTAAAAATAGAATTAAGAATACAAGAGCAATCAAGGCTTTCCGGAAGTACTCTGAAATCAAGCTAGAAGAAGAAGTTCTTAAAAGATATGTCGGAGTGTTTAAACTCTTTCCAAACTTTGAGATCACCATTACCCTGCGTGATAATGGTCTTTATGCCCGGGGAACCGGCCAAAACCCAATTGAAATATTTCCTTGGTCAGAAACCGAGTTTTTCTTTAAATCCATGGATTCTCAGATTAAGTTTGAGGCAGATGAAAACGGGAATTATCGAACATTAGTGCTTACCCAAGATGGAAAACGTTACCCGGGTAAAAAGAAACCTGGTGAATAGAAATAATAAAGAGTCATCACGCTGATGTATCTAATATATTATACGTTAGCTCCTTCATTGAGTAGAGGCGGACTCATTGGAATAACCTCGGTATATGTCCTGGCCAAAACAATTTAAATATAAATCTTTACTTAAGTAAAGTAATTACAAATAATTGTATATCAATAATTTATAGCTCTATTCTTTGATTATTTTGAGCTGAGCGTTTTATCGCTTCCACAATACGAATATCTTTCAGCCCCTCTTCTCCAGGCACCAAAACATCAGTATTATTAATAGCAAGTGCATCATCGTCCATCTGTTTTGCCTGCTGATTGGGTATGGTTTGATTGAGTTGCTTACCATCACTAGTCACTCCTCTTATGCCAGAATACGATTGGAATGGGCTTAATTCGTACCAGCCTTTTTCACAATTCACCCTCAACTCATTCCAGTTATGCCCAAAGCTCGTGGCGCCTTCTCCCAGTACACCACCTGGAAACTCCAGGGTGAAATAGGTGGTCTCATCCACGTCGGTATATGCGTCAGGTCGGGTGGTTTCATGTCGGGCCTTGGAAACCGCTACCGGCTCCATTCCACTAGCATACCTCAATGCATTGATCGGGTAAACACCCATATCGTATATGGCGCCACCTCCCATCTCCTTCTTTAGTTTCCAGTGGTCCGTTCTACCATCATAATACCCTGCTTCAGCATCTAATGTTTTAATGCTTCCATAGGGTTTGGAGTTTGACCATTTTATGATGGTTTGTGTATTAGGCTCATGTTGCATGCGATAACCAATACTCAACTTTACTCTGTTATTTTCACAAGCATCTATAATATCTTGGCATTCTTCTTCGGTTCTGGCCATTGGTTTTTCGCACCATACATGCTTTCCGGTTCCGGCAGCTTTAATAGAGTATTCTGCATGTAAGCCGGTAGGGAGTACGATGTAAATCACGTCTATATCAGGGTTATTGGCTATTTCTGACATACTCTGGTAATTATAAACGTTGGAGTCTTTTATGCCATATCTACTCTGCCAAACAGGTATCTTTTCAGGGCTTCCGGTTACAATTCCGGTCAGCTTACAGCGTTTCGTCCGTTGTAATGCCGGCGCTAATAAGTCCCGACTGTAATAACCCAAACCAACCAGTGCGACCCCTAGTACCTTCTTGCTTTGGGGAATTATGACGTTAGACCATACCTCAGTAGAATTTAAAGCCAATACGGAGCCGCCTGCAGCTGTAACTGATGTCTTTAGAAACTTTCTACGAGATTTAGTCACCATCTTATTCGGTCAGAACCCATTGATTATATCCTCCCTTTAGGTCATAAACTTTGCTGAAACCCATTTTATGAAGCTTTTTAGCGGCTTTTGAGCTTCTGCCTCCTTTTGAACAGTACAGTGCAATTGGCGTTTCACGATCAAAATAGCTCATACGCTTTTCAAAATCGTTTTGCTTGAAATCGACATTCACCGCTCCAGGGATAAAACCGGCCTCATATTCTTTGGCCGTTCTTACATCTACGAGTAATATGTCTTCCGTAATGACTTTGCTAAACCCTGGCTTCTCCAGCACTTCTATTTTTCCCAGCGTTTTCTCCTCTTTTCCCGAACATGCCGCAATCGCCATTATAAGTAGCATACCGTAAACTCTTTTCATATTGATCAATTCCATTTTTCTGAAATAGGTGATGGCATAAATATACCAAATGGATCATCATGAAAATACGCATTAAACATCGGCTTTTGTAAAAATGACCTAAGACTTTCAGGTTTTATATCTCGTGGATCGCTGTATCCCAGTATTTTGGTCAGTTCAAGCATATCCTGGTGAAATCCAGCTAAATACTTATGTATCCTTGTCGACTTCTCGGAAATGTTAATACCATGCATCCTCCATGTGTTGTTGGCGGTAATACCTGTCGGGCATTCATTGGTATGACACTTTAAGGCTTGAATACATCCTATTGCCAGCATCGCGGCACGCGCACCTTTGTCCCCAGACTTAAGCGCTCGACCGCCAGCCGTAGCTCATGGCAGAAATGTTAATGCAATTCTTTACCCGAAAAGGTTGTACTTCTTCCCGATGTTCCCCTATATCAAAGCCATAGCCAACGGCATTTGACTTAGTACCAAAATTACTGTGAAGAATCCGTGTATTTGAGGTATTCTCAGTGTCGTAAATATCCAGCTCTGTCCCAAAACTGGTCATAGATTTTATTCCCTTTGCCTTTTGATATATGTAGTCTCTCACTATCTTGGGAATAGGCCTTCCATCGGTGTTAGTCTCATTAAAGTATTGAAGGTATTTATCCCTAAATACATTTTCAAACATATACCGAAGGCGTCCCAAAGGGCCATATATTCTTACAAGCGTGTGATCATCCTGTATGAAGACATCACGAATACCAAACAGTATTAGCATCGCAGCTGTGACTCCTAACCCAAAAACGTAGTCCCAAATGCCCACACCGGAATAATAGCCAGGGTTAATAACAGTATTACAGAGTCAACGGGTCGTTGAAGGGGTGGTTTGTATTATGGTGCGGTTAGGGCCATGTTCTTACCAAGTTTATCGTATTTTCTGAAAACTTTCTTAGCTATTCTTGAGGTTTTGTAAGGCATAGGTTTTGCAATTGAAATACTACCATCAATTTAGTATTTTTCAATTGGCTTTGTATTTTCTGAGACGCAAAGAAAAAGGCTGAACCTGGAGTTGCCAATTTCAAATTAGCTTCCAGTTCAACCTTTAAATAAACAGGTAATGTATTCTTAACTTTTAGATTGAATTACAGCCTCTTCTACTTTGGCCTGCAACTCTCCAAGGTCTGCCGTGTTATCCTTTTCCTTTATCATTTTCATACTTTTTACATAATGGCTGACCGCTTCACTGTAAAGTTTACTGACCATATAGTAGTCGCCGGCAACTTCATGTCCTAAAGCGCTTTCATTGATGCTCAGTGATTTCTCAAACCATCCCTTGGCTTCCGTTAGATTCACTTCTTTGTTGATACACATTCCGGCAGCCTTAGCAAAGGCCTGCCAATCGTCGGGTGAGCAGCTGGAAGCCAACTCCCTGGCTTTCTCTGTGGTTTTGTCGATCTTATCCGTAGCTGAGGTTGTGAACGGAACCAATAGCATTAGGCACAGTGCATACGTTGCACCTACTTTCATTAAATTTTTCATGTTGTGTGTTGTTATTGTTTGACATTAAAATTCACCACAGCTTATAACTAACTTAGCGCCAAAAAATAAAAATTTTAAGTAATTGATTTTCAGATACTTAAATTCTAAATAAAGTTGCGTTAAAGAAATTTGGGTGAGGTTCAAATGAACGGCATGTGTTCATTATCGTGCAGATAACTTTTTTGATTGGGATTCGTAATGATATTTTACCTACACGAATAATTGAGGATTCAAGAACCTTATCTCACTACTTGCGACCAGCTAATAATTGGATCACAAACCCAAGTACCACTACAAGTATACATCCAAAGGCATTGTACCATAGAAAACCCATGGTGAATACTCCTGCCTCACCAATCGTATTAAGGTAGTGAATACCCATGATCACGAGTTGACTTATGATGGCGCTGATAAATACTGCGTTGCTCCTAATGTACTTAAAGAAAAAGGCTACCATAAATATTCCCAGAACGATAGGGTAAAACAAGGACCCTATAAGGTTGACGGCCTGGATTAAGTTCTCAAATAAAGAAAGTGTGGAAGCAAAGATTATCGCCAATATACCCCATGCCAAGGTAAAAAGCTTCGATGATCTTAGATAATGACCATCATCACCGGTTTGATTTATTCTTCGTTTATAAAAATCGATGGTTGTAGTAGAACCCAAAGCATTGAGTTCAGAAGAAGTAGAGGACATAGCCGCTGAAAATATAACTGCGAACAAGAGGCCCACGACACCGACAGGTAGCGTGTTCATGACAAAATTCATAAAGATGTAATCTTTATCATTGGTCTCGGCACCTGGCACAGCCGAAGCTATCAATTGTTTAGCTTCAAATCGCAAATGATCTGAAGCTGCTTGTTTTTCAAGTAGCATCGTTTTGGTCTGGTTGATACGTTCAGCGTCTTCTGATTCCACGGCTGCCACCAGATCGTTAACAACACTCTTCTTATCCTCAAAAGCATCGTTATATTGCTGCTCCAGATCCTTGAAATCACCTGCTTGGTCGGTAAGTAGTACCTGACTTTTAACAGTTTCATTAAAAAAAACAGGAGGTGCATTAAACTGGTAAAAGACGAAGACCATGGCGCCTATGAATAGAATAATAAATTGCATGGGGACTTTGAGCAATCCATTCATTACCAGGCCTAATCTACTCTCCTTCAATGATTTACCACTTAGGTAACGTTGTACTTGCGATTGATCCGTACCAAAATAAGACAGAAAGAGAAATACAGCGCCTGTCATACCCGACCAAAAGTTATACCGATCATTCAGGTCAAATTCGAAATTGACGACATTCAGCTTTCCCATTTTGCCGGCAACATGCAGGGCATCCGTGAGCCCAACACCTTCCGGCAATGACATGACTACGAGAATACCGGCGACTACCATTCCTCCCATCATGATGGTCATCTGCTGCTTCTGAGTCTGTGTTACAGCCTTTGTACCCCCTGAGACCGTATAGATAATGACTAACAGGCCAATAATAATATTGGTTTCAAAGAGTCTAAGCCCCAATAATGAACTAAGAATTATGGATGGCGCATAAATGGTAATACCGGCAGCCAGCCCCCTTTGTATTAAAAAGATAAATGCCGCCAACATTCGTGTTTTTAAGTCAAACCTTGACTCCAGGTATTCATAGGCAGTATATACCTTTAACTTATAGTATATAGGCAAAAAGAATACCGAAATAATGATCATGGCCACCGGTAAACCAAAGTAGAACTGGATAAAACGCATACCGTCCGTATAAGCCTGACCCGGTGTTGACAAAAAGGTGATAGCGCTAGCCTGCGTGGCCATAATAGAAAGACCTATCGCCCACCATTTTACGTCATCGGAGCCACGTAAATAGCTATCCATCGTATTCGCCCCGCGTGTTTTCCAGACACCATAGGCTACAATGCCCACAAGAGTGCCAAATAGTACTGCCCAGTCGATATTACTCATGAATAATGCCTTGTAAAAAGGTAGAACACCAGGATAAGAATCAGCAGGTTACCGATCAATAAAAGATAAACATTCCTCCAGGAGCCTAGAAATGGCGGCTTTTCATTTTCTTCCAACTTAGTCTTGGTTATGTCCGTATTTCACAGCTTCGGGCATCTTATTGCCTAAAGAAACCATGTTTACAAAAAGACGAAATGCTCCAGGGACACCGGCAGGGAGTTCACGGAACATGGAGTAGCCATTGTAGATATAGTATCCCTTGCCATATTTGGCCACAAGCAAACCTCCGTTCCGGTCTTCTTCCCCCTCATCATGACTGGACAGAAGAGCTTCATATTTTTCATCCCATTCTCCCGGAAAATACAGACCGCGTTCCTGTACCCAACCTTCAAAGTCCTTCTCGGTGATTTTATTCGGTACGTTAAGAAGTTCATGCTCAGGTTTGAGGATTTTTACTTGCGCATCTTCTTCTGCCACTCTGGCCCTTGAAAGTTTAATAGGATAGGGTGAAAAATCATTTGTTTTCAACCTGAAACTGGTATTGTATTGAGTTACCATGGTCCCACCGTTTTTTACATATTCCAAAAGATGGGGCATATAAAAGCTTACACGATCATTGGTATTCAGCGCTCGCACACCTAATACGACCGCATCCAGTTTGGCCAGGTTCTCGGGAGTCACCTCTTCTTCTTTCATTTCCCATACATCGTAGCCGATTTCGCGAAGCGCTGCCGGAATGGCATCCCCTGCCCCTTGAATATAACCTATCAGATCACCTCTACGCTTAATATTGATCTTTACCACTTTTGCCGCAGCCTTCGGCAACATCAATTGAGTAGGTATATGATCATATTCAATACTTTGAATGCTGTAATCATATGTTTGATCTTCCAGAGTGACGTAAGCTTTAAGTTCACCGGAAATTTGATACTTTGGCGGTAGCACTTTGAAGGTAAAACTGGCTTCCTCACCTTTTCTTGCCAAAGCCACCTCGTGCGAGGCCGGAGCAGCCCGCCAGCCATCTGGTAATTCCAAACTAACCGTACCAGTAACATCCTTTCTTCCTGATTTTACCACCACCTCAATATCCTTGGCTTCTTCATTGGCAAAAATGTAAACGCCCTCTGAAATATTAACAAAGGTTGGGGGCGTTACCGTAAAGGGTCTATACAGCTCTCCGGCAACCGGGTCATTCCATTTATATATGACCGGAATGTCGTATTCCATCTCTCTCCCGTAAATATCCAGTATGAATGTGGTCATTAGAGCCGGGCCGTTTTCGGGAGTGCCACGTAACAACCTTTTATCTACCTTATACATGCCCAACGTACCTTGCTCCTTCAGCCAATAAGGTTGTGAATAATCGTAATCGGCAGGAACTATGATTTTCTTCTTGAATTCGAACTTTATATTATTCGTCAGAGTTAAATTTAAAGCAGAATCTCCTAGGCTGGCGTATTGTATCGACTTGAACTTCACACCATTACTTGAGCGATTAATAGCTTCAACGTTTAACTCAACTAAATCACCGGGAGCGACACTGTAATCATTGGCACGAACTTCAAGGTACAACCCCAGTACGTCTTTAATGATTTCTTCTGTTTCAGCAATCTTTATTTTCTTCCAATGTTCATCATCCAAACCTGCGATCTGATCATGTATAGTTAATAAGAGAGGAAGAACTGCACCCGGATTGGATGGATTATATTGATTAATGGCGGATGTTACTGCCTTTTCTATCCCGGCGCCACCTTTGACCCGGCCCCATGAAGTATCTACACCTTCAAATAGGTCTTTATCGGCCTGTTCCCCAGCTCTAAACTCTAAAAACTCCTTCAATTCACCGCGTCTTCCGGTAGACCCAAACCCCTGACTCTTATGCTGGCTGCGACTTCTAGCAGCTATTTCCGAGTAGCTCTCGCCCAAAAGTGGGTTATAGGCGCCTATATCAATCGTAAGAACACCAGGTTCGTCGCCAGTCATGTTAGGATTCCACCAACGGCCTGTGTTGGTATACAACCGCTTTGGTTTCCAGGTATCTACAAACTTTAACTGATCAGAATACTTTGATTTATCACCGGCCAGTTCTAGCGCTTCTTCAGCAAAAATGGCAGAAGTGGTATGATGGCCGTGTCCTGCACGACTATCAGGAGGGAAACGTGTAATTATAACATCAGGCTTAAAGTTTCTGTATACCCACACCACATCAGAGAGTACTTCATCTCTATCCCAAATTTTTTGGGTCTCCTCGGTCGATTTGGAATAGCCAAAATCATTTGCCCGGCTGAAAAACTGTTCGCCACCGTCAACCCGTCTTGCCGCTAACAACTCCTGAGTTCTTATTACTCCCAAGCCTTCTCGAATCTCAGGACCAACCAAGTTTTGCCCGCCATCACCTCGGGTCAATGACAGATAAGCAGTTCTTGCCAACTTTTCATTTGCCAAGTAAGCGATTACACGTGTATTTTCATCATCAGGATGTGCCGCCACATACAGGGCTGTGCCTAAAAAGTTGAGCTTTTTAAGTTTAAGCAGAATTTCAGCGGCATTAGGTTTATCTGGTTTTTGAGCTTTCGAAGAATAAGCTATAGTCAAAGAAAAGATCACCAAAAGTGACCAAAATGTTTTTTTCATGAAGCATTAGGTTTGATAAGGCTTACGTTTGCAAATATTAAAGGTTTGAAGTAGATAACCAGATTATCGGTATGAATTTACAGGAGTGGTCATGTTTTCGACATTAAGTAGATCCATTCACTGCAACCATTAGATCAATAGCCTAACTAATTCTACACGAAATATTAATTATCTTAAACATGTATATACTCGTTGGAATATTTGAAGGCTAATTAGATATATGGCTATAAAGTCAAATGACGCCTTTTACACCCATTGATGTGATCGACATCTGGAAGAAATCCGATCTTAATGGCATTCTGATTTGCTTAAACTTCGTAATACTTATAGTTATATAGCGCTCTCAATTCCCAATTTCAGGTTTTGGTCAGTACCAGCACACTATGATGATAGCGCTTGAATCTTTCGTGGGCATCCATTTGTAGCCTATGACTTTCAGCTTTATCCTTGTGCTTTCTATTCATTTCTTCACCCAATTCAGACTCCCTTTCCGAGACCAACGGTAAATCGGTTTCATGCTTATTTACAAACCAATAATGTTGACATATAGCTTTTTTATATTTTGATATGGCCTCTTAGTGTTTTTTTATTGCATCATTGATATAAACAAGAGCCTCAGATAGCGCTATCAATTCAAGCTCCCTATGTTTCAATATCCTGATTCCAAATGCCGATATCGGAATTCCAAGACACATAGTCTTTATGCAAATGGTCTTTACTAATTATCCCTTTTCAGTTTTGGTTGAGACTAAAAATTGTAGATAAACATAATCGATGGGTATGATCGAGTTCAAAAAGTCATATGAGTTGTATCAATGACGGCAAAGTATTTTAACAAACGTCATCTAACAGCTTGACGACCATCAACGAATTTGACACTGTAATGATTTATCTTGAAAATGAATCAAAAATTAAATCCATGAAACTATTGAGTGTTAAATCCGGACCATGTCATCGTATTGGTGACCGATATGATCATCTTATAAACGGTGACCCACTTTTTAGGTCGTGATGCTTTTGAATATTCTTGGATGACACGATCACGAACTAATATTTTGAAGAGCAAAAGTGGCTATACCATAGAGCTGACTTTTCCTGGTTTTAAAAAGATGAGATCAACTTTGAAATCAGGGGCGACATACTGTAGGTATCTGCAAAAAAGGAATTTAAATACGACGATGAGGTAATCCATAAAGAGTTTCCAACGAACGATACCGAACATTTGAGCTCCCTGATGGAATCGATCAGAATGAAGTAACGACTTAGCTGGAAGATGGACTACTTAAGATCAAAATCCCACGAAAACTATTCTACTCATATTAAGGGTACGATAAAAATGGACTGAGACTAATTGACTGATATCATTTGATTTTTTGATGTCAGTCATATTTCCGGGCATTCTGGAGGTCTAAATTCAAATAACAGTATGTAAGAACCAAATTTTGAAACCATGACACATAAAATTTTAGTACCCATAGATTTTTCAGAATGTTCTGTAAATGCAACAAAATACGCTGTTGGCCTCGCCAAAAAGATCAATAGTCATCTTGTTTTCCTTCATACACTTAACGTACCTGTCACCCATGGAGAAATAGGCGCTAACGCCATTCTTGGAGAGCTCACCAGAGGTATCGAAGAAGATGTCAATGAAAATTTCGAGAAACTATTCATTCAGATACCAAAGTTAAAAGAAGTGCCAAATTCACGTACTGTAAGGCATAGTTTTGTTACGGATGCCGTATATCATGAAACGGAAAATGAAAAAATTGATATGGTGGTAATGGGTACCACAGGTGCGCACGGTTTTGAGGAAATGATAATGGGAAGTAACACTTATTCCGTAATCAGAGATATTAACATTCCTGTGTTGGCCATACCCGAAAATGCCAAATTTAAGAGCGTTCAGGGAATAGTATTTGCCAGCGATTACAAAACTACTAATACGGAGCACTTGCAACCCCTGCTGGATTTCGCCAGAATCTTCGGCTCTGAGATCCATGTATTGCATATAGCCAGCGTTAAAAACATAACGCATAGTGAACTTGAAGAAGCTAAGAAATTTCAGCGCTTCTTGAAGAATGTCCGGCATCATTTTCATTTCATTCAAAACGAGAACCTGGAAGCCAGCATTGAAGAGTACGTGAAAAAATACAAAATCAATATGGTTTCATTGATGCCAAGAAAGCACTCCTTATTTGATCAGATCTTTAGCAAAACGTACAGCAGAAAAATTATTCTACATACTGAGACACCTCTGCTAGCGCTACCATCATCATAATCTAAAGAAGCTGTCTCGAAAGTGTCAGCTTCTTTTGTTTTATATCATTACACTTCTTCTCTACTAAAACGATCTAAGTAAGGTATTGATGATCGAGTAAGAGCTTTGCCTCATCTAAGCAGCTTTCTTAGCTAGATTATGTGCAATTGCGAGTTAATCCGATTTCGATAGCAACTTTATCAAGCCCTCTGAGATGGAATCGTCTAAATCCTTTGTTGTGTTTGATTGCTCTAAATACGGCTTCTACATAAGCAGATCCTTTGGATCGATGTTTCTTACCTTCTTGGAAAAGTAGTTTTCTCTCGCTTTCTTCTTGCAGCTACTCAAATTATGGTTGATCTTTACAATACGATTGCTTCTGGCTTTATGGTAGGATGATCTTAATGGGACCCTTCACAGTTTTTGGCTTGATATCTAGTGTATTGTTGCTTGAATCCGTTCGCAGTAGCTCTTTCTCTTTTACCAACATTCTCCATCTGTTGCCCCATTGGACAAGTCATAGTGCCGTTCGACTCATTTTAGTGTAGGTTACAAGTGTTAAACGGATCTTCTTTACCTTTCTTGGATTGTTCTTTTTGGAAGTAATTGCACCTCACATAACGCACAAAAATTAACTCGTTCACTTGAACTTCTTCTACTTGCTACGGCTCTTTAAGGATAAAGAGCATGGCATGGGATTCTTTATGTCAGGTGAGATGACAGAATGGATCTGCTTGAACCCACGCCGATCAACTGCTCTTAATGTTAGGATCAACAACCTCCAGATTTTGCGAATTAAGCATGTACTTAGGAATAGACTGCTTGATATGATCAGCCAATCTGCTTATCATTAATTCCTTGTTGGTTTTAGTACGTTTGATTAATCCTACTTCCCGAGCCTTTAATCCATTATCTGATATTTCGCTAATGTTCTCTTCCTGATCTGCCGTTAGCATCAACGTGGTGAGTTCCGGAAGTATAGTCATGCCTCCTTTACTATCTACGATCCTTATAAGTGCATCGATAGAATTACTACGATAAATAAAGTCCTTGTTTTCTCTAATCTTAGAGACGTCGCAAAAGTTATTCATTTGGTCGCGAAAACAATTTCCCTCATCAAGAAGCCACAGCTTCCGATAATCTATGGTTGCCAATGTCCTTTGCACTTTAGGCACCTTATTCGAGGCGTACAAAAAAAATTTCTCATAGAATAGTACTTCCGTATCTATACCACTTGCAGTGAAAGGTGTGGACAAAATACCTACATCCAATTGACCGTTACGTACTCCTTTTATCACTTTTTCAGTAATCATCTCGTTGATGTCAAGGGCTATTTCGCCGTAACTATCTTGAAATGAGTATGCAAACAAGGGAACAAGAAACGGGGCGAGTGTCGGGATAATCCCGATCTTTAATTGGCCTTTGAGAGATTCTGAAATATTTCGGGCAAAATCTATCAAATCATTAGCTTCATGGATGATTGTATTCGCTTTGTCCAGAAATGCTCTGCCTTCATCAGTAGGATAAATAGGGTTTTTTGAGCGATCAAAAAGTACCAGATTAAGTTCTTTTTCCAGCTTCCCCATTTGCAAGCTTAAAGCCGGTTGACTAATTTTTATATGCGCAGCCGCTTCGCGAAAGCTTCCGTGCTTCTGTAAGGCTAAAGCATATTGAAGTTGTTGCAAAGTCATAAATATTACTTATGCTAATATAAGATGTATAATTATTACTTATGCTAATATTGTATTATATTTCAAATTTGAAAGGATATGACACTTCAAGAAGCAATTAACAATGAAGATGTAGAGGCCATAAAAACAATACTCGCTCAGGATCCTTCGTTAGTAAATCAACCAGACTATCGCGGATTCAGTCCATTGGTACTAGCCACCTATTTGCAGAAGGAAAAAGCAACACAGATATTGTTAGAGCATCAGGCTGATGTCAACCAACAGGACGCCAATGGCAATACGGCATTAATGGGTGTATGTTACAAAGGCTCAGAGGATATTGGACAGTTACTAATTGACTCTGGAGCAGATATGGGTTTAAAGAATAACAGCGGAGACACAGCTCTCGATTTCGCTCGAAAATTTGGAAGACAAAATATGGTGGCGCTCTTGGTTAAAAACGGCGCTGAACTAAATAAAGATTAAAATGTACATGGTCAGTGTTCATGGAATAGGCGCCAGAAGCTTTTTTATGGAGAAGCATCGGTTGCTGCTGTTCCATAGTATGTTACACTCTGTGCTTGACCATCAATATTTGCTCATTAGCTCAAAATTTAAAACTGATTTACTTTATAGTGCTTCCGAGAACCTCAATGATTTCTTTATACAAAAATTCCTTCTAAATGTTTCTCAAAGCCCCGATAACCGCATAATAAATAGGTTTTATTGCTCAGCTAGTGCAAAAGATACGCTTGAGGCATACTTTATACGACTATATCAATTTCAACGGCGTAAAGATTGGTTTCAGCTCTACTCTGATAAAATCAAAAAAGAGTTTCACAATAATAATAGTAACGCAATCGTCAGACACTTAATAGGCTGTTGCGAAAAAATCAACCTTAATGCCTTTAATAATTTTAACCAGGTAGAACCAACCCCAGCCGGCGATAATATAGACAGTAGGCAGGAAGCCTATTTTCGCTTGATGGCATATATCGAAGAATTGAATTACAATTAATCAATACTAGCTCTACACGGGCAGCACTTTTTGAAGTCAATTAAATTAACTATCAATATGCATCGGAGTAGTCAATATTCTACTATTTTTTATTGATATGAGGCGTATATATGGAATTCTTAATAAATATTAATATAATCAGTTTTTACAGTTTAGTATTTTTAATAAGAATCAACAGAATACTATCCTATGATTACGCTAGACGACAGGAATACTGTCATTGCGGCTATCTTCACGTTAATGGTTGGCAGATTATTGACCCGTAAAGTCAAATTCCTTAATCACTACAATATACCCGATGCTGTCAGCGGTGGATTGATTGTATCCTTCTTATTCACATTGTTGTATTTCTTTGGTAACGTAACTGTTGAATTTGACCTTGAATTTAGGGACAAGCTCTTGGTCATGTTTTTTACTACTATTGGCCTGTCATCAGATTTTAGTTCACTAAAACAGGGAGGTAAACCTCTATTCATACTCTTATTAGCCGCTGTTGGATTTTTATTTATTCAAAATATTGTAGGAGTAAGTGTATTATCTCTTTTCGGATTCGACCCGAAAATGGGGGTTATAGGCGGGTCTATCTCGTTAAGTGGCGGGCATGGTACCGCCATAGCCTGGGGCGCCAATTTCAAAAAATTATATGGCATGGATGAGGCGCTACCTATAGGTCTTGCATGTGCCACGTTTGGACTAACATTCGGCGGAATTGTCGGAGGCCCAGTGGCAAGTATGTTACAGAAAAGACACAGTCTAAAATCCGCAGAGGACGGCGACATCACTGTAGGCGTTAAAGACGAGGAGGAGGAAAACATCACGGCAGATTCTGTTTCGCTTTAGCGTTTATTATGTCCATAGCCATTGGTATGGGCATTCAGTTGTATAACTATTTAAGCAGCATTGGAGTGAACCTCCCACTTTTTGTCTGCTCACTATTTTCAGGGATTTTATTAACGAATACACTTCCGATTATTTTAAAAAAATACAAAGCGCAAATACCACCGCCTAGAAAACCTGTTCTAGGCTTGGTCTCAGACATCACCTTAGGTCTTTTTCTTTCCATGTCACTTATGAGCTTAAAGCTTTACAGTTTAGTAGAATTAGCAGGTCCGATCCTAATCCTGATGTTGGCACAGGTGTTGGCCGTATTTTTTTATGCCACTCTGGTTGTTTTCAGAATTATGGGCAAAGGGTATGATGCTATGGTGATGGCTGCTGGTTTTGTAGGCCTATCCCTGGGTGCAACGCCAACAGCGATTGTGAACATGTCTGCAATTACTAAGAAATTTGGTCCCTCCCCACGTTCTTTTTTAGTGGTCCCATTAGTCGGTGCATTCTTTATCGATATTTCCAATGCCGCTATCATCCAAATTTTCCTCTCAATATTTGGCTAGTTCTACCAATGAAGATTTTAGACTTAAACATGTAAGCTTAAAATAATTGAAACCATGAAAAACTTAACAATGGTGTGTAATACACCGCTCTTCACCGCTTTTATATTTTTAATTGCCTGTAGCTCTACCAGAATAGTAAGTTCCTGGAAAGAGCCTAATATGGAGGTCGACCCGGGTGCCTTTAATAAGGTTTTAGTAGTGGTTTTGGGACCTTCGGAATCAAGTAGAAGAATAGCCGAAGATAAAATATCGTCAAGAAACGAAATTTTGTATCCTTCTTATAATTATTTTCAGCATGAGGACGTAGCAAAAAACCTTGATTCGGCAAAGCAAGTTGTACGAAATGAAAACTTTGACGGCGTCTTATTCCTGCGATTAGAAGCCGTTGAAAAGGATGTCAATTATGTTCCGGGTACTACTAACTATTACCGTACTTACTGGCCACACCACGCTGCCTACTGGGGGCGCTACTACGAACCGGGATATTACAAAGTGGACACGAACTATATCATTGAAACAAGCGCCTTTTCGGTAGAAAAAGATAAGCTTTTATGGACCGCCATATCTGAAACAGTGAACCCCTCTGATATAGAAAAATCAGTAGATGATATTATGAAACAGGTCTATAAACGCATGATCGAAGATGGGTTTATCTCAGAATAAAGTTTACTCCAGACCAAGTGATTATTATTACTTCGTCTTAACCTATGTACCGTAACCTTGTTAGCAAATACATACAATACCTAACAGCATTTGTAGCAATTGCCGCTTTTCCTGTCTCTAATTTAACTGCTCAATCACTGAATGATTCATCCAGGGTAATCAATGCATTTAACAAAGTGGACCTGACAGTTTATGGGAGAATAGAAATAGGTGCAGGTTTTGACGGCACCGGCGACCTAGGTGTTGCCAATAATGTTCCGCGTGTCGGATTTAGATTAAGTACGTCCCTTTTGGAGAATCATCCGGATAGGTTAAAAGTAATTTCAAAAGTTGAGTTTGGGTTGGATTTAGTAAGCCGTGATGAAACGATTACTTTTACACCAGATCCCGGGGCGCAGGTATCGCAAGTGGGAGACGCGGTATTCATTAGGATGGGATATGTGGGGGTAATTTATGATGGTATTTCACTTATCATTGGTAAAGATAATTCTGTTTACTATGAACTTGGCGCCAGTGAAGTAGATCGTTTTTTAGCGTTCGGAGGAACTGCAATCGGTGTCTGGAATGCCGGAACAGATGGTGGAGTTTCGGGAACAGGACGAGCAAATCAATTGATCAAACTTACTTATTCGTTTAATAATTTAAAGTTGGGAATGCAGCTACAAGCCAGGGATATCGCTGACGAAAACAATAAAACAGTTGATACTTATGGATTAGGTGTCAACTATTCTATTCAAGGTTTTGCCATAGGTATGGGTTACAACAAGGTACTGGACGGCGTAAAAAACCCGCAACCAAATCAAGCTAATGAAAACGATGAAGCAATTATTTTTGCTTCTTCTTACGCGTTTAAAAGGTGTGAGATAGCTTTCTCCTATCTCAATTTCACAAAACATGAAGAAGTCGAGGTAGATGAGGAAGCTATCTTTTATAATGGCGAAGGGTTTGAGCTTTATTTTAAATACAAATTTACTTCATCAGCAAGATGGCATATTGCAACCGGTTTTAACTATTTACTTCCGAAATCAGAACAAAATCTTGATGATTTCGATTCAAAATTTGGGTTAGCGGAACTTGCGTACAATTTCTCCCCGGGAAGTAGCCTGTTTATCTCTGGAAAACTTGATTTCAGCGAAAAAATTGATGGTTCTAATCAGGCTAATCTCTATGGATTAGGTGTTAAGTTGGCCTTTTAAGATCTAAATAATCGCCTCTCTGAATACTAATAAAACGTAAGCTGCCTTTCTCCGGTTTGCCGTTAATCACGATCTAATGGTAAAATCAGAAATAGCAAAGAAAACGGGAATACCCTAACTCATTTTCAGGTCAGTTAATTCTTGTTAGATCTATCTGGAGAGAATATGAAAAATCGGTTTTATCCAGCTTTTAGTCTATTTAGAAAACAGTATCGTTGATTTCTTGAAAAATGTATGGCTTAGCCGATATTTCATAGTACGGATTTCCGTTCTATAGTTTTGTTCGTTTAGTCTAACTAATGTGGATCAATTCAAAGAATTAAAACAACGAAAGGTATAAATTTCACACCAGTCTGGAAAATAGCCAAGGCAGAGTTAAACCTGAATTAAAATTAGTCTATGCTATTCATCAAGATTTAACCTAAACTACTGAATTTGCATTGATCTCTTGATTAAAATTGAAGAATTAAAAAAACAACACTTGAATTCGTGGGAACATTCGACATACAAATACTAGGAATCGGCAGTATTCCTTCTCCATTAAATTTGAATGAAGTACAGGGTGATCAGGTTTTTACTTATGTAAGTGACGATCAGCGTATCCTACTGGATACTTCATTGAAGCGCTATCAAAAAGCAAAAGACCACGACGAACCTCCGCTAAGCCTGGAAAGGGCAGGTCCACGGGAGAAGATCTACTTTAATCCGGATGAAACTTCTGCAGCCATAGTTACTTGTGGTGGATTGTGTCCTGGTGTGAATAACGTCATTCGCAGCGTAGTGATGGGGCTACATTATTTCTACGGCGTGAAGCGAATATTGGGTATTCCATACGGCTACGAAGGCTTTATTCCTTCGTTCGGGCACGACTTTGTTGATCTTACACCAGAGCATGTTAAGGATATTCATGAATTTGGCGGCACCATTTTAGGGTCCTCAAGAGGTGGCCAGAGTGTAGAAGCTATGGCCGATACTATAGAAAGGGAAAACATCAATCTTATTTTTGCCATTGGCGGCGACGGTACGCTAAAAGGCGCACGAGAAATTGGAGCGGAACTGCTGAGAAGAGGCGCCAATACCGTCGTAGCAGGTATACCTAAAACCATTGATAATGATATCAACTTGATGGAACGCTCTTTTGGCTATGAAACGGCTTTTAACGTAGCCAATCCCATCATCCGTGATGCACATAACGAGGCTAGAGGCGCTTATAATGGGATTTCCATCATTAAGCTTATGGGCCGTGATAGTGGCTTCATAGCGGCTTCAGCGGCCTTATCCATGCCAGTAGTGAACTTTGTGCTAATACCGGAAATGGACTTCAGCCTTAGAGGTGATCAGGGCTTCTTGCAGCGCTTAAAAGATAGATTGGATAATCGTAAGCATGCCGTAATTGTAGTGGCTGAAGGAGCCGGTCAGAATCTCTTTGAAGGAGCCGAGAAACAAAAGGATGCCTCTGGTAACGTGCTGCATAACGATATAGGCATACTTCTCAAAAATAAGGTAGACGAATACTTTAAGTCCATCGGGTACCGAGTGACCATTAAGTACCTCGACCCGAGTTATATCATCCGCAGTGCACCGGCCAATGCCAATGACAGCATCTTCGCAAGTCGTTTGGCGCACCATGCGGTTCATGGAGCTATGGCAGGTAAGACGAATTTCGTAGTGGGCTTGATCAATGGACGGTTTGCCTACTTCCCTATTTCGACAGTCGCCAACCAGCGACAGAAAATAGACCTTAATGGAGACCTCTGGTTTTCCGTATTGCAGAGTACGGGGCAGCCGTTTGTGATGAAGTGATTAAGTCATCTGACCACTTCGAGTGGTCTGACGACTTAACATTAAAGAGAAGAAATACTGAAATTTATCATTGAAATCCATTGACCATTTTGACTAAATTAAGAAGCGCATGTTTTAAAAGTTTATCCTCAGAGTTTGAAGCTTAAAAAAATATAAAAAAGCAACTCATCTCTGAGCTGCTTTCTCATAACAATTATGGTGGTTTAGATTAATTCACATCAAAACGATCAAGGTTCATCACTTTAGTCCATGCCGCTACGAAGTCGTTCACAAACTTTTCTTTAGCATCATCGCAACCATAAACTTCAGCCAAAGCCCGAAGTTCTGAATTAGAACCAAAAACCATATCTGCCCGGGTTCCTGTCCACTTAACACTGCCGTCTTGCCTTCCTTCAAACGCATCCTGATCTTCGTTGGTAGCCTTCCAGAAGGTATTCATATCAAGAAGGTTGACAAAGAAGTCATTGGTTAATGTGCCTGGTTTATCTGTAAACACACCGTGGTTAGAATCATCCCAGTTCGCGCCTAAAACACGCATACCTCCAACCAATACGGTCATTTCAGGAGCGGTTAAGTTGAGCAGTTGTGCTTTATCAATCAGCAGTTCTTCAGCCGAAACAGAGTATTTCTTTTTCAAGTAATTACGGAAGCCGTCAGCTACGGGCTCAAGCACCGCAAAGGATTCTACATCCGTTTGTTCAGCTGTAGCATCACCACGACCGGCAGTAAAAGGAACCGTAATATCGTGCCCTGCACTTTTAGCGGCTTGCTCTATCCCTACGGATCCCCCCAGTACAATCAAATCGGCTATGGAAACCGGTTTGCCAAAACTATTTTGAATGGCCTCTAGTCTATCCAGCACTTTAGCAAGTTGTGAAGGTTTATTTACATCCCAACCACTTTGAGGAGCCAAACGAATGCGCGCACCATTGGCGCCACCTCGCTTGTCTGATCCACGGAAAGTAGAAGCGGAAGCCCACGCCGTAGAAACCAATTCAGAAACAGATAAACCAGAATCTGCAATCTGGTCTTTTAAAGCGCTAATATCGCTGTGACTCAACTCATCCGGAGCGGCAGGAATAGGATCTTGCCAGATCAGGTCTTCCGCGGGTACTTCAGCGCCAACATAACGTGATTTAGGTCCCATATCACGGTGAGTTAGTTTGAACCAGGCGCGAGCAAAGGCATCGGCCAACTGATCTGGATTTTCATGGAACCTTCTCGAAATAGGTTCATAAATTGGGTCCATACGCATGGCCATATCAGCGGTAGTCATCATAGGTGCATGCTTCTTATCAACCACATGTGCATCCGGCACAGTGTCTTTCGCAGCATCGTCCTTGGGTGTCCACTGATGGGCGCCCGCCGGGCTCTTAGTTAGTTCCCATTCATATCCGAAGAGGGTATCAAAATAGCTGTTGTCCCACTGAATAGGTGTAGGTGTCCATGCTCCCTCTATGCCACTGGTAATGGTATATTCTGAGTGACCAGTACCAAATGTATTTCTCCATCCAAAACCCTGCTCTTCCATGGTAGCGCCTTCAGGCTCACGCCCTACATATTGTCCGGGATCACCGGCGCCGTGGGCTTTACCAAAAGTGTGCCCACCAGCCACAAGGGCTACGGTTTCTTCATCGTTCATTGCCATTCTTCCAAAAGTCTCACGAATATCTCTACCCGAAGCAACCGGATCAGGCGTACCGTTAGGACCTTCCGGATTTACATAGATCAAACCCATCTGCACGGCGCCTAGCGGATCTTCTAATTCTCTATCGCCTTTGTAGCGTTCGTCTCCCAGCCAGGTAGTCTCAGGGCCCCAGTAAATGTCCTCTTCGGGTTCCCACACATCTTCGCGTCCTCCGGAGAATCCAAAGGTCTTGAAGCCCATGGTTTCCAAGGCACGATTACCTGCAAGTATCATCAAATCTGCCCAAGATAACTTCTTACCATATTTCTGTTTTACCGGCCATAGCAATCTTCGTGCCTTGTCTAAGTTGCCGTTGTCCGGCCAGCTGTTCAGCGGGGCAAAACGCTGGGTGCCTGAACCTCCGCCTCCCCGACCGTCGTGGATCCGGTAGGTACCGGCGCTGTGCCAGGCCATACGAATAAAGAAGGGGCCGTAATGGCCATAATCGGCTGGCCACCAGTCTCGCGAGTCCGTCATGATCGCATCCACATCCTTATTTAATTCATCCATGTCTATGCTTTTGAATGCTTCTGCATAGTTAAAGTCGTCATCCATCGGATTGGTCTTGGAAGAATGTTGACGAAGTATATTCAGTTTTAACTGATTAGGCCACCAGTCGCGATTGGACGTGCCGCCACCTGCGCCCTCATTAAGGGCGCCGCTCATAAAGGGGCATTTGCTTATGTCATCTGTAGTAGAACCAGCATGTGGGTTATTTTCCATTTTGTATAATACATTAAAAGATTAAAGGAATCGATATTCTGTAAAGTAGCTATAAAATTAATTTATATTTTTAATTCAGGTATTAATAAAACTAATGAACAAACCCAGCTATAAGTATTCCATATAAATTACGGAATTATGCTGAGGAATAGAAGTGATCAACATTAGAATATCGCTGTTTTTAACGATTTAAGATTGACTTATACATTATGCCTAACCTAAAGCTTCCATGTTAACTTAAAACCGGTCGGGCTTAGTGCCAAATTATCAACTAGACCAAATAATTTCAATCCATGACAGCGCTGGGCCAGGTAAAAGACGATATCAAATACAAATAAGAACCCGCCCTGCAAAATCAGTGATTGCCCAAAACCCTCGAGCCGATCCGGGTTATCATTGGTGTTTTCCGATCTTTCCCGGAGGTACAGACCACCTACCACATAGGCAATTTCCAGTCCGGCGTTAAAAAGTAGGGTCTTTTCTAACTTCTGCTGTTCTTTCAAAGATTCACCCGCGGTAAGCCCATCAGGATTTGTTTTAGTTGCTGAATAGTAGCCGAGCCCTGCAACTAGCAAATTCACAACGTTCCAATAACCGTTCATCTGATGAAAATATTTTTCACTGCCAGATGAATTATTGACAAATACGGGACTAAGCGCAATATTTGCGACTGCCCAGGAGCCCAGCACAACCATTCCCTTTTTAGTCAGGTCAAGCCTTTCCGTATTAAATGCGTCCAAATCTTGGGTATAAGCGATTGACCAAGTGGATATCGCCAGAACCGCTATCAGAAATTTTTTTTTCATAAAGTCGGAAGAATAACTACATAACGCCTTCTTTGTTCTTATTCCTACGGATCTTCAGCTATTCCCAATAAAATCCGTAGACGTTTCCGTTCTTCAATGCGATCTGTAATAAGCTTAAGTATAGCTGCGAAAGGTAGGAATAGCACTATACCAATGGCAATCCAGACGATGCCCACTGCAATGATGACAATAAGCGTTCTCAGTGCATTGATCTTTAAACGGTAACTTACCGCTAATGGGAAGGTGACATTGGCCTCCAATGCCTGCACTATGGCAAACCACTACCACACCTATGAGGTATAATACCGAATCATAGGCCAGCCAGGAAACTATCATGGGAAGTAACGTCTCGATAGTGATGCCCATACCAGAAATGAAAGTAAGTATGGAGGCAATAAACCCAAAGAAAAATTGGATTAGAGATGCCCAAAAGCGCTGGACTAATGCTATTCAGAATACCTACAACCAGGTAAGCCAGTCCCATGTCTTTAATAAAGTTGTAATACGTAAACAATCACATCGGGCAGGATAACCTTTATATGCTGTGCCAACCTGGGAAATATCTGATACATAAATTCAACCAGCGCCATACGATTATAAAGTATCAGCGTAACGTACACAGGTATCAGTAGCAAAACAAAACTTAAGAGCAATAAAGCGTCATGGGTATCATAGGTAGATATCTTCAGCTAAGAAAGTTACCACAACGGTTCATAGGTTTTGTCATTCAAAAAAGACCTAAAGCTGATGAGGGCAGCTATACTTAAAGGAATAAATAGCGACCTGTCAAAAAAAGTATAATAGCGCCCATGGCAATGAAGCTAATCAGCTAGAGGTACTTGTTCTGCGCTGATACTTGCGGGTTCATGTAATGTAATAATGAGTAAAAAAAGGCGAGCCGTGCTCGCCTTTGGGTTGGCTAGTATCTGCATTTCCGTTGAAAAGCAGATCACTGTACAGCCTCCTTTTAGTACCTATTGACTGGTCGTCAAAAGATATATTTGAATGTAGTACGCATACCTGTAAAAAAAAATGACAAATGTCATGTCCTAAAAAAAATGGAAATACGAATACTAATTATATGGGTTCAGATTAACATTTTTTGTTAGTATATTAAAACATAAGTTGAGATAAAGCCGTTATCTTTGCTCTGTAAATACAAAATATAATGTTGGTTATTTTAACCGTCAATTTATTCTACTGCCCTGAACAACGCTGGAAAATAGCATTCACAACCGATGAGCAAGGTAACAATCTGCCAAAAACCGAGTGTGAATCATGGATGCACTGGAAGAGCACAACAATATCAGGAGACATCTCTGATATTTCCGATCATGAGGAAGTAAAGGATATGGATATCATTAAAGGCTTAATGAACGAGGGTTTTTACATCGGTTCTGAAAGTAAAATGAACCTGGAATTTGGGTTGTATTAAGAAATTCAAACAATCACTACTTTAACACAGATGTCATAATCTGCTACTGGCGGCGCTTTAAAACTAGTTTCCGGCGCTGATATTTTAATTCTCAATCAAAAAAAGAATTTGTTAATAATGGCATCTGTACCCAAACAGCCGGGTACATTAACTTTCTATATTGCCATACTGCTCGGCCCAAACATCTTCAAGCTCTTCCAGGGTTTTTCCTTTAGTTTCTACAACGTATGTCTTGATGAATACAATCAGAATGATTAAACAAATGCCAAATACCACATAAGGCAAGGATTTGTTAAATACACCGCTCACATTTATTTCACTTTCAGCCATGATTGGGAAAGTTTGTGACACTAAATAATTCCCGGCCCATTGTACAGCCACGGCAATCGACATTGCTGCACTTCTTACACTGTTCGGAAACATTTCCGAAAGCAATACCCAGGTAACAGGCCCCATACTCAAAGCAAAAGATCCGATAAACATGAGTACACCAATAAGCGACACAATACCCACTTGGCCAAAATACAAAGAACCTCCCAACAGTATAAAACCCAGCAACATGCCATACGAACCAAATAGGATCAATGGTTTTCTTCCCCATTTATCCACGGTATACATAGCAACAAAGGTAAAACCGAAGTTCACTGCTCCTAACAGAATCTGTTGAGCCAAAATATCCTCCTGCCCATAACCAAGAGCTTTCTCAAAAATATCACCACCATAATAGAGTACTGCATTAATTCCGGTGAACTGCTGCAATAAAGATAAGGCTGAACCTATCAAGATGATGGGTAATACCGCTTTTTGAAATATTGATACCGTCTTGGAGGACGCAGATTCCTCGTCTTGTAACGAATGCTTGATCTCACCAATCTCCTTCTTCGCTTCTGTAGATTCATGCAGTTTGTTAAGTACTGAAAGCGCTTCTTCATCGCGGCCGACCTGTACCAACCATCGTGGGCTTTTTGGAATGAAGAACGTTAAACCCAAAAACAGGAGGCACGGAATTAGCTCCGACCAAAACATCCATCGCCAGCCTTCGCTCACATTTTCTTCAGGAGTGAACTTCTCTCCAATCAGATAAGTGGCTAAAAAAACTACAAAAAAACCTGTAACAATGGCCAATTGGTAAAATGAAACGAGAACTCCACGCTTATTAGCCGGGGCAATTTCTGCGATATATGTAGGAGCTGCCATAGACGCCAGACCAATTCCTAAGCCGCCAATAATTCTGAACACTACCAGTAAGGGTATAGATTCGGGTAAGAGAGAAGGTAATCCAGATCCCCATGCCGAAATGGTAAAAAGGATGGCGGATATAATCAAACTATTCTTTCTTCCAATCATCCGAGTAGTATAGCCGGCAAATACAGCCCCAACAAAACAACCTACCAACGCGCTACTTACCACCCACCCTTTCATTGCGCCTTCAAGCTCGAAGTATTTACTGAAATAAAACTGAGTACCGTTGATGACCCCGGTATCATAGCCAAATAAAAGGCCCCCAAGAGCCGCCACTGATGTAATAAGAATTAGAAGTCCGTTTTTCGACATGATCAAAATTTTAGAATCATGCAAAATACATTCTTTCAGTCTTTTTTAAAGCAATTTGAGGGATTTCCTATTTATAAGATGAATTCTCGCACCAAAAGTATGAAGCGATAGTATTTAAATGCACTTAAGCATATACTTGTAAGTAAAGAAACCTGAGTGGAGTCTAATAAAAACCTGGCTGTTAAAATCACCATTTTGCTCACCAGTATGATGACGGTGATGGCTGGCGCTACCATAGCTCCTTCCCTTCCCGAAATGACCAGGGCTTTTCCTCAAAATTCTAATGCAGAAGCGATGGTGAAGTTGGTACTTACTATTCCAGGCCTCTTCATCGCTGTTACCGCGCCGCTTTCAGGCTGGGTTATCGACAGGTATGGAAGAATACCGTTGTTACTCATTATGCTTCTGGTCTATGGTATTGCAGGTACTTCAGGACTTTATTTGAATACGCTTCTGGAAATATTGATGGGACGGGCATTTTTAGGTGTAGCCGTAGGTGGAATTATGACCACTTCCGTGGCACTCATTGGTGATTATTTTGATGGCAGCGAACGCCAGAAGTTTCTTGGTATTCAGTCCGGTATGATGGCTATTGCCGGAACTATCTTTATCACCTGCGGAGGCCTTTTAGCAGATGTTGGCTGGCGCTACCCGTTTCTTATTTATGCTATGGCGTTTGCCGTTTTTCCTCTTGTCATCATTTTCCTGAAAGAGCCCAAGAGAGACTTTTCAGCTTCCCACCCTGAGGCCACATCCACTCAAATACCCGGCGTGGCCTGGATTGTATATTTATTATCCTTCCTGGGAATGACCACATTTTATGTCATACCGGTGCACGTACCTTTTCTAATTCAGGAAGTAGCTCAGGTAGGCAATGCTGCTACAGGAGCCGCCTTGGCATTTTCAACATTGATAGCTGGTATCGCCGCCTTTAACTATCCAAGATTAAAGCAACGGTTCACACATTATCAAATTTATGGTATTTCGTTTTTGCTTACAGGTTCAGGATTTTTAATTCTATCACAGGCAGTTAATTATTTTACCATATTTCCGGGGTTGTTCATTGCGGGGGCAGGAGCCGGTTTGATAATGCCAAATTCTAACTTATGCCTGGTAACACTTTCAACCCCAGAGAGCAGAGGTAAAATTTTAGGTTTGTTAACCACCTTCATCTTTCTAGGGCAGTTTGCCTCCCCTATTCTCACAGAACCCGTGGTAAGTTTCACCTCCATTGGCGGAGCATTCTTTTATATTTCACTGGCCCTCATAGCCGGAGCTACGATTTCCTTGATACGGAATAGGCGTTTGGTTTAAGGAAGGCT
>ERZ1740070.42-NODE-42-length-100600-cov-15.542772_pt1 | contig 100600 bp, 74 predicted proteins | sample MGYA00581734_ERZ1740070 | MGnify/ENA primary metagenome ERZ1740070 (study PRJEB43018, sample SAMN04849744) | marine metagenome | isolation source: floating plastic debris | place: Pacific Ocean | collected 2008-09-01 | study: EMG produced TPA metagenomics... | reverse complement strand
TAAGTGGAGAAAAAAATTGAATTTAGAATGGTCCGAAAACTAGTAAGGCTTCAATTAGGCTGCAAACCTCGGTTGCATAATCCCGTTTCTTATCCGTCGCCGGATGGGAAAATGATCCTTGATGTAATCTCCGAAGATCAGGCTTCGAATGATCCGGATTCTTTCTGGCAGCATGTTTCGTTAAGAAATTCGAAAATAAAAAGTCCTGCGGTTCCAGGTAATGCACTATTTATTCCAGCTTCAAAGCAATCCAAAACATCCTGGAAGAGCAATGACTTTGTTTGGATTGAATTTAATGGTAACTACGGACAATTATTTGGAAAAAAAGAAGCAAACTCCAAGTTCGTAGACAAGATTTTTGTAGAGGTTGTTATTAACCATTACAGTTCTGATAATCAAAAGGCCCTGATTAATTTCTCAACCAGGGCCTTTTAATTTCATTTATCTGAGACTTAAGAAAGACTATTTACATATTTTGTCAATTTAGACTTATTATTAGCCGCCTTGTTCTTATGTATAATATTTCTTTTCGCCAATTTGTCGATCATAGAAACCACTTTGGTCAAAAGCTCCGACGCTTCGGCTTTGTCTGTTGTTTCCTTTAATCTTTTAATAAAAGTACGGGTAGTTTTATGTTGGTACCTGTTTCTTAACCTTTTGGCGTTATTAGATCGTATTCTTTTTAAAGCTGATTTATGGTTAGCCATATCTTATTAATTCAACCCTTGTTTAATTTGAATGTGCAAACTTAATAGTATTTATTGTTTTTACAAAGTAGCGTTTGGAAGATTTGATACAAAAGTCACATTTTTAGATCAGTAATAGGCAGGTAAGTTTCAAAACCATTACTGTCAAATGCATATCAGAATTTCAATATAGAGACTTATTTATTTTTTATAATATTGATATTTGAATTTTCATATTAAAGTTACTTTGACCTATAAACTATTTCTTTTCGTTGTTTTAGTAATAAGTGTACCTGTAAAAGCAACTACCTGGGGGTTTTATGCCCATAAGAAGATCAACCGGCTAGCCATATTCACTTTACCGGTCGAGATGATAGGGTTTTACAAGTATAACATTGACTACATGACAGAAAAAGCGGTAAATGCCGATAGAAGACGGTATGCCGTGAAAGAGGAAGCCGCAAGACATTACATAGACATAGATCATTATGGAGATAGTGCATTATACAAAATGCCTCGATACTGGAAAGAAGCCATAGCTCGTTATTCTGAAGATACACTTCAGGCATATGGCATCATACCCTGGCACGTAAATATACTCCGCTACAGACTTACAGATGCCATGCGTATTAAGGATACTCAAAACATTCTGAGGCTATCAGCAGATCTCGGTCATTACATAGCCGATGCAAATGTGCCTTTACATACTACGGTGAACTACAACGGTCAGCTTACTGATCAATATGGTATTCATGGCTTATGGGAGTCCCGCTTGACAGAGCTCTTCTCAAACGAGTATGAATTTTTTGTAGGCAGGGCTACTTATCTGAGTAATCCACAGTTAGAAATCTGGGATGCAATAACTCAGGCTCACATGTCGTTGGATTCGGTTTTTAGTTTGGAGAGAAGGGTAACACAAAAACTTGGTGAGGATAAGAAGTATTCTTTTGAGACGCGCGGTCAATCTACCATTAAGGTTTACTCTTCAGAGTTTTCAAGGGCCTATCACAAGTCCATGAAAGGAATGGTAGAGCGGCAAATGAGAAAATCGATTAAGATGGTTGGGGATTTTTGGTATACCTGCTGGGTGGATGCGGGTCAGCCTGATTTAGAGCAGCTTATTGATTTTGAGTTTTCAGAGGAAGAGCTGGCTGAGCGAAAGAAAGAACTGGAAGCCTGGAAGGAAGAGACTTTTAAGAAACGCGTGCATGAGCATTAGTATCATCTACCTGATGGCTCAAAAACCATCCGATAGGTCATGCTTTCTGTACCCAGAAAGTTTTAAGCGCTACTCTGAAATTACCGTACTGTACGAAGCAACTTCTGCTATCTCCGGCTCAGGTAAAGGTTTGGCTTCAACAATAGTTTTCAGGTCGTTAAGCCCTTGAACAAACATCGGACGCATATCGGTCTCCATATCCATCATACCTACAAATAATCTACCCACATTATCGAGATTTTGAAAAGTATATCCCCAGGTAACCGTTGTCTGACCGTTTGTTTCCTCTAACTTTATAGAACTGGAAAAATCTCCGGTCATTCCTTCAAAGATCATCTTAGTTTTCAGACTTTTATTCGGGATAGTTTCAGTTATCGTAAGCGACCCTTTTTGTAGTTCAGGATTTTCGGAGTCCCATTTTGACGTGGCTCCCACACCTGCTTCAGGACCTTCATACGTATATGCATCAGGATCTAAATTATACCATGGAGACCAGGCATCGAGTTTTTCTATATTGACCATTTCTTCATATACAGATGAAGCCGGGGCGTTAATTACAATTGAATCTTCCAAGCCACCTTCCGCCGGTTGCCCGCTTATAATAGAATAGGCTATAACGGCTATAATAGCTATCAACACGAATATAATACCTCCTATAATCTTTAGCGCTTTCATAAGTTTGATGTTTTGGTTGTAGCGCCAAGTTAAAAAGTTTTATTTCAGCATATAACCCCTTGATTTATGGCATTTGTTATCATCTTATTGGGCATTGGCCACAGGGTAGTACTTTGATAGGGTTTTATATTTATTATCATCAGCTTTGACGTATGAACTATTTATCCGTTGAGAAGCTAACAAAATCATTCGACGAGCGCGTTCTTTTTAAGGACCTGACCCTTGGAATCGGACAAGGTGAAAAAGTAGCCTTAGTAGGACTGAATGGAAGCGGAAAATCCACTTTGCTTAAAATAATGGCAGGTATTGATGAACCTGATTCCGGCACGGTTGCCGCAGGGAATAGTGTCAAATTGGCTTACGTAGGACAGCAACCAGAGTTTGACCCTGACCTATCGATAATTGATGCAGTGCTGGCCAGTGATGATCCAGTCACTAAAATGATTAGAGATTACGAAAATGAATTGATCCGGTCCGGCCAGGGAATAGATAACGCAGAGGCGCTAACACTACTTATTGATCAAATTGAAAAAAATAATGCCTGGAATTATGAAAATAAGCTTAAAGAGGTACTCGGGAAATTAGGTATCCATAATCTGGATAAGAAAATATCGGCGTGTTCCGGTGGGCAAAAGAAACGCATTGGCCTGGCCAAAGTACTGATTGAACAGCCGGATCTCGTGATTTTGGATGAACCTACTAACCACCTTGATTTGGAGGCCATTGAGTGGCTGGAAGGCTACATATCCACCAGTAATATGGCCTTGATCATGGTTACGCATGATCGGTACTTTCTTGATAACGTTACTAACTCCATTCTTGAGCTCGATAACCAAACGTTGTATAGATATAACGGTAACTATGCTTATTACCTTGAAAAAAAGCAAGAACGCCAAAGCATAGCCCAGGCAGAAAAGGACAAGGCCATAAACCTCTATAAGAAGGAGCTGGATTGGATGCGCAGGCAGCCGAAAGCCCGGGGAACTAAGGCCAAGTATCGGATTGATGCTTTTGGTGATTTAAAAGAGAAGGCGCACAAGGATCTAAGCCAATCCGGGGTAACTTTATCCACCAAAGAGAGACGGCAAGGCGGCAAGATTTTGGAGTTAGATCATATTTCCAAGAGCTACGACGGCAAAGAGGTTATCAAAGGATTTAGTTACATCTTCAAAAGAGGAGATAGGATTGGGATTGTTGGCAAGAATGGTAGCGGCAAATCCACTTTACTCAATGTACTCACCAACACCTTAATTCCGGAGACGGGAGAAGTAGTGCTTGGGCAAACCACAAAGATCGGCTATTACGAACAGAGTGAGCCTACTTTTAAATCAGGTCAAAAGGTGATAGAGATAGTTCAGGAAATTGCCGAAGTGGTTAACATGGCTGATGGTAGTGATGTGTCTGCTTCTAAATTTCTGACCTTTTTTAACTTCTCAGTTAAAGCGCAACATGATTATGTGAACAAGTTGAGCGGTGGGGAAAAAAGACGACTGCAACTTTTATTGGTTCTTATTCAGAATCCGAATTTTCTGGTGTTAGATGAGCCCACAAATGACCTGGACCTTGATACACTAAGAGTTCTGGAGGGATTTTTAGCAGAATTTAAAGGTTGTGTGGTTATTGTCTCACATGATCGTTATTTCATGGACCGTTTGGTGGACCATCTATTTATTCTGGAATCGGACAAGCCCATCAAGAATTATGTTGGAAACTATACTGACTACCGAGCCGAACGTGAAACGATGATCTCGTCGGAGACCAAAGTAAAGACAAAGGGAAAAGAAGTTAAGAAAAAGACAAGTGCGAAGAAATTGTCGTATGGCGAGAAACGAGAGTTTGAGCAGTTGGAACATGATATAGAAGCCTTGACCGAAAAGAAAAAAGAACTTGAAGAGGAACTGAATTCGGGCGAAACTGATCATTCGCTGTTGACAAAATGGGGTGTAGAATTAAAGGGAATAGAGGAGAGTCTGGATGAGAAAGAAACTCGCTGGTTAGAATTGGCCGAGATGCAGGATAACTAGACCATTACTTTTTCAACTGCTAACCGGTCCTCGCACTCCTCCAGGAGCGCTGCATTGGTTTTTCCAATTAGCGGATGCCTGAAATCAGAAGCTAGTTCTACAAGAGGGACCAAGGTAAATCTCCTATGCGAAATTCCCGGATGAGGCACGGTCAGATTTCCGTTATCGGTAACCTCATTATTAAAATAAAGAATATCCAGATCAATAAGCCGTTCACCCCATTTCTCAACTCTTTTGCGCCCCATGGCTTTTTCAATATTCAAAAGGCAAGCAAGCAGCTCATTTACATCTAAGACCGATTTTATTTCAATCACTTGATTGTAAAAAACAGGTTGATCTTCCTTGCCCCAGGCCGCTGTTTGATAGATAGAAGACTGGGTCACGATCTTTCCGGCTTTAGCCTCGATCTGAGTTTTGGCGTTAGTCAAATTTTGTTGCTTATCACCCAAATTGGAGCCTAAAAGTATGAATATCCCATTCGTCATAATTGCTGTCAAACTTATTATAAATGGTGGTCAACTTCTTATTTTTGAAGTTGTAATAATTGGAGGGTATGAATTTTTTGAAGAATGTGCTGTCAACGCTAGTGGCGTTGATCTTGTTTACTGTTGCGGCTGTTTTTATTGGGATTGTCATTATAGGTGCGCTCTCTGCGGAAGAGCCGGTAGTTATTAAAGAGAATTCGATCCTACACTTAAAGCTCACCAAGCCTGTTACTGAAATGGAAAAGGAAAATCCTTTTGAGGAATTATTTCCCGTTTCTCCCGAAACCATTGGACTAATACAGGTGAAAGAAGCGATTGCTGAAGCTGCTGAGGACAATAATATCAAGGGGATTTATCTGGAAGCCCCATACATTATAGCAGGCATTGCAACGGTAGAAGAGCTGAGGCAATCGCTTATTGAATTTAAGAATTCAGGGAAATTCATAGTCGCTTATGGTGAGATGTACAGTGAAGGTTCTTACTACCTGGCGTCGGCAGCTGACAAAATTTATTTGCATCCGGAAGGAGACTTGGAATGGAATGGGTTAGCTGCGAATCTCACTTTCTTTAGAGGAATGCTCGATAAACTCCGGATAGAACCTCAAATCTTTCGTGTTGGAGAATACAAAAGTGCGATAGAGGCTTATGAAAGAAAGGATATGAGCCCTGAAAATCGCGAACAGATAGAAGTCTTATTAACTGATATTAATGATGCTATGGTTAAGAACATAGCTGAATCCAGACAAATAGCGATTGATCGAGCGGCAGAGATCTCCGAAAAGATGTTAGTACGTAGTCCAAAGGATGCAGCGGATTTAAAAGTAATTGATGGCCTGCTATATGAAGATCAGGTTTTTGATGAACTGAAAGATCTGGTAGGTATTGAAGAATCAGAAGATCTGGAGTTTATAAAGTATAATAGATACAGAAAAAGTTATTCCAACTACAGCAGTTCTAAGAATGAGGTAGCCGTTATTGTCGCATCCGGTGAGATTTTACCTGGGCAAGGTGATTTAAATACTATTGGAGGCGCTAAGTTTTCCAAAGAGATAAGGAAGGCGCGATTAAATGCTAAAGTTAAAGCTATCGTGCTTCGGATCAACTCTCCTGGGGGGAGTTTCCTGGCATCGGACGTTTTATGGCGCGAGATCACTCTTGCAGCTCGGGAAAAGCCGGTGATTGCTTCTCTTTCCGATGTTGCGGCTTCAGGAGGGTATTATATGGCAATGGGTTGTGATTCTATTGTCGCACATCCTAATACCATTACCGGATCTATTGGTATCTACTCCGTAATCTTTAATGCGGGTGGCTTTTTAAATGATAAACTCGGTATTACGACTGACGAGGTGAGCACAGGAGAGGTATCAGCGCTTTACACCATGGATCGTCCATTGAACGAGCAGCAAAAGCGAATTATTCAGAATGATACGGATCAGGGTTATGAGACATTTGTGACTAAAGCGGCTGCAGGGCGTGGTACAACTGTGAAAGCTATAAAGGCGGTGGCCTCCGGCCGGGTTTGGTCGGGTTCGCAGGCTATTAAAAACGGTTTGGTTGATATAATCGGCGGATTAGATATAGCCGTGGAAGTGGCTGCCGAAAAGGCTGAAGTTTCTGATGACTATAAAGTAAAATACTATCCTAGGCAAAAGCCTTTTCTAGAACAACTCATAAGTGATCTTGAAGGAGATACTCAAGTGAAAATCATGAAAGATCAGCTGGGTGATCTTTACCCCTATGTTCTGGAGTTCAAAAAGGTGGGGCGAATTAAAGGTCTGCAAACCCGACTACCTTTTGATTTACAAATTCAATAATTGATTGGTAAATACTAACGATTACTAATATCTTAGGAATCGATTAACTAACCGTTCACCAATATTAAAACATGAGTGATATTCGAAATAATTGGACGCGAGAAGAAATTTCTAAGATCTATAATTCACCAATTCTTGATTTAATTTATAAAGCTGCTACGGTTCACCGGGAGCATAATGATCCTCAGGAGGTTCAGGTGTGTACCTTACTTTCCGTAAAAACCGGGGGTTGTCCCGAAGACTGTGCCTACTGCCCTCAAGCTGCCAGGTACCATACGGATGTGAAGGTGCATAAACTACTCCCGACACAAGAGGTATTGGGTAAGGCTCTGGAAGCCAAAGAGGCAGGTAGCACACGTTTCTGTATGGGGGCGGCATGGAGGGAAGTTCGGGATAATAAAGACTTTGATCGTGTGCTGGATATGGTAAAGGGCGTAAGTTCGATGGGTATGGAGGTGTGTTGTACGCTTGGTATGCTTACTGAAGAACAGGCTAAGAAACTAAAAGACGCCGGTTTATACGCTTATAATCATAACCTTGATACAAGTGAAGAACATTATGATGAGATCATAAGTACCAGAACTTATGATGACCGTCTGGATACGCTCGAGCATGTTCGCAACGCTGAGATTTCTGTTTGCTCGGGGGGTATCATTGGAATGGGAGAGGGCCACGATGATCGAATAGGTATGCTTTTGACATTAGTTAATCTGCCTGAGCACCCGGAGTCAGTTCCGGTGAATGCTTTGGTGCCGGTAGACGGCACTCCCTTAGAAGATCAACCACGCGTGAGTGTGTGGGAAATGATCCGCATGATTGCCACAGCAAGAATTATCATGCCCAAAGCTATGGTCAGGCTTTCTGCCGGTAGGGTCCGTATGAATATGGAAGAGCAGGCGCTCTGCTTCCTGGCAGGCGCCAATTCAATTTTTGCCGGTGATAAATTGCTTACCACACCAAACCCTGAGGTGGTGGAAGATAAGGAGATGTTCCAAGTGCTGAACCTTAAGCCACGTGAAGCGTACAAAGGCGCAGCTGCGGTTAAGTTTGAGCAAATACCTAGTCCAATTGGCAATTGATAATTAGCAATTACCAATTATTGGGCTAAGCTTTTGATTCAGCGTTCGTCATGCGCTTACGCTCATTCTCATTCAGGTAAATCTTACGCATACGCATAGACTTGGGAGTGATCTCAAGATACTCGTCTTTTTGAATGTATTCCAATGACTCTTCCAACGAAAACTTTCGCGCAGGAGCAATTTTAGTATTGTTATCTGAGCCGGAGGCGCGCATATTGGTAAGTTTTTTTCCCTTCTGGATGTTGACTACAAGATCATTGTCCCGCGAGTGTTCACCGATTACCTGACCCATATACAAGTCTTCTCCGGGATCAACAAAGAAAATACCACGATCCTGCAGCTTATCAATAGAGTAGGGGGTTCCAGGACCTGATTCCATGGAAATTAAGGAACCGTTGATCCTGCCGGGTATATCTCCTTTATAAGATGCGTATTCCTTAAAACGATGCGTCATTATGGCTTCACCGGCAGTTGCAGTTAACACATTATTTCTCAGGCCGATCAGGCCGCGTGCCGGGATATCAAATTCAAGGTGCTGAAGATCACCTTTGGGCTCCATAATGGTCATTTCACCTTTTTTTGCACTTACCAGCTCGATGACCTTACCAGAACTCGCTTCAGGAACATCTACGACTAGGTGTTCAATGGGTTCATGCTTGACGCCATCTACGTCTTTAATAAGCACCTGGGGTTGTCCTACTTGTAGCTCGTAGCCCTCGCGTCTCATTGTTTCAATCAAAACAGATAAGTGAAGGATACCACGTCCAAATACATTGAACTTGTCTTCTGATTCAGTCTCTTCTACGCGCAATGCCAGGTTCTTCTCCGTCTCTTTAAACAGTCGATCTCTCAAATGGCGCGAGGTTACAAATTTTCCTTCTTTACCAAAAAACGGGGAGTTGTTAATTGTAAAGAGCATACTCATTGTAGGCTCATCAATGGCTATGCGCTCTAATGGTTCCGGGTTATCAAAATCTGTAATTGTATCACCCAATTCAAAATCATCTATACCTACAAGTGCGCAAATTTCACCGGAAGATACCTCAGTTACTTTGGCTTTCCCAAGCCCTTCAAAAACATGAACTTCTTTTACGCGCACTTTCTTTAACGATCCATCGCGCTTACTTAATCCAAGGTTAGCACCTTCTTTAATAGTACCTTGTGAAACCCGTCCTACGGCAATTCTTCCAACATAAGATGAAAAGTCAAGAGAGGTAACTTGCATTTGAGGTACACCTTCTTTTTGCGGGGCGGGCGGAATGTATTTTACAATAGCATCGAGTAGCGCGAAAATATCTTCAGTAGGTTGTTTCCAATCCTCACTCATCCAACCTTGCTTGGAAGAACCGTAAAGCGTAGGAAAGTCCAATTGATCTTCTGTAGCATCCAAGTTGAACATAAGATCAAACACTTGTTCGTGTACCTCTTCCGGTCTGCAGTTTTCTTTGTCTACCTTGTTAATAACTACGATAGGCTTCAAACCAAGGGTCAGTGCTTTGCTAAGTACAAATCGTGTCTGCGGCATGGCGCCTTCAAAAGCATCTACAAGCAGGAGGACTCCATCTGCCATTTTTAAGACACGTTCGACTTCACCGCCAAAGTCTGCGTGACCAGGAGTGTCAATGATATTTATTTTGGTGCCTTTATACCGGACAGATACATTCTTTGATACGATAGTAATGCCTCGTTCCTTTTCAAGGTCTTCATTATCGAGGATGAGCTCTCCGGCCTCCTGGTTTTCACGAAGTATTTGGGAGGCGTGAATGAACTTGTCAACCAGGGTCGTTTTGCCGTGATCTACGTGGGCGATTATTGCCACATTTCTGATGTCTTGCATAGCTTTATTTAAAGGCGCAAAGCTAGCAAAGTAATAGAATTAAAAGGGCTGGAAAGGTTTTATTTGAAGGGTTGTAAAAAAGCCAGAAACACAGAAAAACGGATGTAAGTTTTTATACCAAAATTGCACATTTTTGTGGCGGATGTTCTTATCCCGTTGAAACCTTATGTCAAATTAAAAATATAACTCGGTTACTTTCAGCAAGATAGAGTCATATTCTTAAATTCTTCAATTAATATGATTTTTCTTACATGTTGGACTTGTGCTTTCGGATGAGCTTCAAGCTGCAAGCTACAGACCCCAAGCTGATATATGTATATGTACGTTTATAGTCATCAATTCAACTGTGCAGATATATGTGTGTGACAGAGCTACAATTCATCGATGATACAATGATTGAGGCTGTTTTTAGCAATTGGAGCTTTCTCAGTTACAGTATCTCCTTTCGGGTCAAATAAAAATGCATTACTCTTCACTACGGAAGCCAGAAACTAAATAGTTATAAGCGTTAACATCAACACTCCGACACCAATTACACACTTTAGCACTTACATTAAAACTGGTTGGTATCCTCTAAGGCGAATCCGGATTGTGGCTGCTGCTGGGCTATAGGAGCCTGCTCAACTTTTGTATCTTTTTTGATCATAGTAAAAGCGAATGACATAGCCACAGCTACTGCGAACAATGCGATGATTAATTTTGATTTCATGGTGTTAATTTTTTATTTCTATAATTAGTTCAAGAATTTTAGTTGTTTATCCAAATGGACCGACTTGTAAGTTTTGCATTGAAAATGCACTACTATTTCACCCGCTCATCTAGCTAACTTTAGAACTGATTTGTATCTTCCAGCACAAATCCGGATTGAGGCTGCTGAGCAATGGGAGCTTTCTCAACCCTTGTATCCTTTTTGATCATAGTAAAAGCGAACGACATGGCCACGGCTACCGCGAACAACGCTATGATTAATTTTGATTTCATAACTTGTAGTTATTTTTAGTTAGTTAAATTTCTTAAAAACCTGACTTGACACCGTCTTCAACTCCGGCTCCTTGTTCCTTGGAACTAGGTTTGATCTCTTCTTCTGAACAAGATGAAATGGAAATACTCGTGATCGAGATAATGGCAAGAATTGTAAATATTTTTTTCATATGTGTTGATTTAATAGTTTAAATAATGCGATTAAAAGCCGTCTTTAACACCGTCTTCAACACCGGCACCTTGCTCGGTTGAATTCGGCTTAATTTCTTCCTCTGTGCAAGAGGAGAGTGCTAAACTTGTTATAAAAACTAATGCTAGGATTGTAAATAGTTTTTTCATTTTAATTGGATTTAATATGTTCGCTTTGACAGTTAAGTACTTACAGTTGATTTCTTACATGTCCTTTAATCAGAAACTCTTAATTTAACTCCCGATTATGTTTTCATTGACAGCACAAATATTGCATCCAAATACTTCCGAAAGTAATCAAAGATGTTACTTAAGACACCTGTGTGCCTTGAATGAAGATTTTGAAAAGAAATGAGACGACTTGTAATTATATGGATCATACTTGTGCAACTGAGTTTAATCAATGCATCGGCGACATCTATGCAGGACTCCACAGATTACATGTCTTTGTTCATTGAATACCGACTTAGTGACTTAGATAGTGCTCTTTTTTTTGCTGGGGAGGCTAGAATTTTGGCACTTGAAAAAGGAGATAGCCTAACAATTGTAAGAGCTGAAACCGCGATTGGATGGGTTTATCAACAAAAGGGATCATTTTTTGAATCTGCGAAGCATTATCAAGAGGCGTTAAAAATAAGCCAGTATAATAATTTTAGGGATAGGGAGAAGTTTGTTCTAAACAATTTAGGAAGCTTGAATTATAACTTCGCGAACTATAGTGAGGCATTAAAGATTCATTTGGAGTCACTCGAACTACGAGAACAAGATGGTGACGCAGAGGATATAGCAATTGCCTGCAACAATATTGGGCTGGTTTATTACCGGATTTATGATTTCGAACGTGCAATATATTACTTGAAGAGGGCAATTGATTTAAAGACACAAACTGGAAGCAGAGTTGAATCTACTCTTGTTAATTTAGGCCTTTGTTACACGTCACTATCACAACACGATGATGCATTGGAATATTATCAGAGAGTACTGCGCTTATGTGATTCTAATTGTGATCAAGAGCTTTTAATAGAGGCTTATCATGGTTCTGGTTTGTCGTATCTTAATACAGATGACTATGAACAGGCACAGGAAAATTTGCAAAGGGCAATAGATCTTTCCATAGAACATGGTTTGAGTTCTCGACTTGCGGTTGCACTTCATTCTATGTCTATTTTAAAGCTTAGATCAGGAGAGATTAATGAAGCCTTGGATCTTGTTAATGAAAGCCAGGGTATTTGTCAAGAATATAATTATAAGGCCTGGATAAGTAAAAATTTAAGACAATTAGGTAGTATTTACTTCCAGTTGGAAGACTTCAGACTTGCTTATGACTACCAAATCAAATATGATTCGCTAAATAGTGAGATATTGAATGAGGGGATAGTCAAGAATATGGCCAAAATTCAAGCGGATTACCAGGAAAGAGAGAACCGTCAAATTATAGAGAATCAAGACCAGGAAATCTCAAGAAGAAATACTTTACTCTATCTATCGGTAGTAATCATCATCCTTATTTCCATCATCCTTTTTATCCTGTATCGAATAAACCAACTCAGAAGAAAGACCAATCGTGAGCTGGCCGAAGCCAAACGTACAATTGAGCAACAAAATAATGTACTCGAAGAAAAGGTAAGAGAGCGCACTAAAGAGCTCAAAGAAGCTAACGCAGCTTTGATGAAATCAAATACGGATTTGGATAACTTTATTTATAAAACCTCCCATGACATCCGTGGTCCGTTGGCGACGCTGCAAGGCATGTGTAATGTGGCGCTAATAGATATTAAAGATCAAAAGTCCCGCGATTATTTTGACAAGATTGGAAAGACCGCGTTCCGCCTCAATGAGATACTCTCCAAATTGCTGATCATCAATCAGATCAATAATTCGCTTATCGCGCAAAATCCAATCGACCTGGAAGGTCTGTCTAAAGAAATTGTTCACGAACAATCCTTTATATCCGGTCATAATGACGTCAAGGTTGAAAATGAGATTGGTAAGCTGGATAATTTTCAATCCGATGAAGTGCTTTTGAAGATCATTCTCGGCAACTTGGTTTCAAATGCCTTCAAGTTCCATAACAGTTCTAATCGTGTGACTTCATGGGTGCGGCTTGAGGCCCACCGGGAAAACGGTCATCTTAAGTTAAATGTAATTGATAACGGAATAGGCGTGGATGAAAAAGCCTCAAGCAAAATTTTTGAAATTTTCTCCAGGGCCTCAGAGGTTTCCGATACTGCGGGGTTGGGTTTATATCTTGTAAAACTTGCAGTGGAAAAATTGCATGGTAAAATCACTCACTCAAAAACGGATGAAGGACATACCAAATTCACTGTGGAATTACCAGCCTAATTAATTTATTTCTGTTCCGTTAAGACACTGCGCTTACAAAGTAGTATCACCTATCTTTACGCTTCCAAATTATTGACAATGCCTCATAAGTTCAAAAGATATACAATTACAGCTGCCTTGCCGTATGCGAATGGTCCGGTACATATTGGTCACCTGGCCGGAGTATATGTACCTGCCGATATTTATGTTCGTTATCTCCGAAATATAAATAAAGATGTGGCCTTCGTCTGCGGATCAGACGAACATGGAGTAGCCATAACACTCAGAGCAAGAAAGGAGGGTGTAACTCCTCAACAGATTGTAGATAAGTACCATGCAATTATCAAAGATTCTTTTGAGAAACTAGGGATATCCTTTGATGTTTATTCAAGAACATCAGCGAAGATTCATCATGAAACTTCTTCAGAGCTATTTAAAAAGCTGTACGACAACGGTGAATTTGAGGAGAAAACGAGTTCCCAATACTATGATGAAGAGGCCGGCCAGTTTCTTGCAGATCGTTATATTACCGGTACCTGCCCAAATTGTTCTTATGATCAGGCCTATGGTGACCAGTGTGAACGGTGTGGAACTTCACTCAGTCCCGATGAGCTGATTAACCCGAAGTCGGCTTTAAGTGGTGCTACCCCTGTAAAAAAAGAAACCAAGCACTGGTTCCTTCCCATGCAGGATTACGAACCTTGGCTTAGAAAATATATTCTGGAAGGCCATAAAGAATGGAAGGCTAATGTCTATGGCCAGTGTAAATCCTGGTTGGATACGGGGCTTCGCTCACGTGCTATGACCCGGGACTTGGATTGGGGTATCCCTGTGCCGGTGGCAGGAGCAGAAGGGAAAGTGTTATACGTGTGGTTTGATGCTCCCATAGGCTATATTTCAGCTACCAAGGAGTGGGCAGAGAGGAAGGGCATAGACTGGGAGCCTTACTGGAAAGACGAAGAGACACGACTTATTCATTTTATTGGGAAGGACAATATTGTTTTCCATTGCATCATTTTCCCCAGTATTCTGAAAGCGGACGGTGATTTTGTTTTACCGGATAATGTGCCTGCCAATGAGTTTTTAAATCTCGAAGGTGATAAAATAAGTACTTCAAGGAACTGGGCCGTATGGCTGCATGAGTATCTGGAAGAACTACCTGGAAAGGAGGATGTTTTACGATATGTGCTATGCGCTAACGCACCGGAAACTAAAGACAATGACTTTACCTGGAAAGATTTCCAAGCTCGTAATAACAATGAACTTGTAGCCATCTACGGTAATTTTGTTAACAGGGCTTTGGTGCTTACTCAAAAATATTTTGATGGTGCGCTTCCTGAGGTTGGAGAATTGTTCGATGCTGAAAAAGAGATTATAACCCGTTTAACAGAAGCTCCCCAAAAGATAGCTGAGGCATTAGAGAGCTTTAAGTTCAGGGAAGCGCTGTCAGAGTTCATGGATTTGGCTCGGGCGGGAAACAAATACTTGGCCGATACTGAGCCTTGGAAATTAATTAAGACTGATCCGGAGAGGGTTAAAACTATTCTAAACTTGGCGCTTCAGGTGGCCGCCAATCTAAGTTTATTAGGGGAGCCCTTCTTACCAAATACTTCGGTCAAACTGAAATCTATTCTCAATTTCGAAGGATCAGGATGGGAAAAGGTAGGATCTGATGATTTACTTTCCGCAGGTCACTCTATAGATAAACCAGAATTGTTGTTTGAAAAAATTGAAGATGAGGTGATCGAGAAGCAAATTGAGAAGCTAGAGAAGACTAAATTGGAGAATGAAGCAACAAATAGCAAAGTAGCTCCGGTGAAAGAGGTTATTAACTACGATGATTTTATAAAAATGGACATGCGGATCAGTACAATACTTGATGCCGAGGCTGTTCCTAAATCCAAGAAGTTATTAAAACTAACTGTTGATACGGGGATTGATACCAGGACCATCTTAAGTGGGATAGCCCAGCATTTTTCTGTGGAAGAAGTAATTGGCAGGCAAGTTTGTGTATTGGTTAATCTTGCACCCCGGAAAATGATGGGGATTGAATCAGAGGGAATGATCCTGATGGCTGAAAACAGTGATGGAAGTCTTAAATTTATCGCGCCACCTGTGGCTATTGACAATGGATCTACCGTTAGTTGAAATGAACAATAACCACTTAATAAATGCAGCTGTACAAATTGTGCCTCTTCAGGGAGAAAGCCATTATAACAAGTATATAGATGCGGCCATTTCCGTAATTCAGAAAAGTGGTCTAAAGTATGCTGTAACTCCAATGGAAACTGTGATTGAAGGACCAAAGCTTAAGGTTTTAAAGCTGCTGGATGATGTTAGGGAGACAGCCTTAGACGCCGGGGCTGATGAGCTTCTTGTTAACATTAAACTGCACCTTAAAAAGAATAAGGACGTTACCTTTTCCGAAAAACTGGATAAGTTTAAAAGTACTTAATCATTAAATTGATTCATGGTCCTGGTTATGCCAATAGAACAGAACGCGAGTATCATGTCAACGGCCTTATCTATTGAAACCGGTAGCGCTTCAAATTCCTGCTTAGAAAAATTGCTCAGCACATAGTCAACTTGCCTGCCTTTCGGGAAGTTATCCCCAATGCCAAATTTTAATCGTGAATAGTTTTGACCTCCTGTAAGTTCTTCAATATTCTTTAAGCCGTTATGGCCTGCTGCCGATCCTTTAGCGCGCATTCTCAGCTTACCAAAGGGCAGGGCGATATCATCGGTGATTACAAGTAGGTTTTCTTTCGGAATTTTTAGTTCCTTGAGCCAAAAGTTAACCGCTTTACCGCTAAGATTCATGTATGTTGTGGGTTGAATAAGATGTATATGCCTTCCCTTATATTTAAATTCAGCTTTATTGGCAAGCCTTGAATGATCGAACTTGACCGACTGTTTGTCTGCTAATCTGTCTAATACCAAGAATCCGATATTATGACGAGTAAGCTCATATTCCGCACCTATATTGCCCAAGCCAGCTATTAAATACTTCATTAGTTATTAAAGATCAACATAAACAAAAAAATCCTGCTCAGCGAGCAGGATTTCATATACTCTTACAAATAATATTTTACTCTGCAGCTTCAGTTGATGCCTCTTCAGCCACTGCCTCTTCCTCACCAGCTTCCTCATCATCGGTCTTACCTCTGAGCGCTCTAGGTACCTCAACTACGGCAACGGACGCAATAGCTGTGTCAAGAATTTCGTAGTTGTTTGTCTCTATTTCGCCAACTTTGATTGCTCTACCGAAATCCAGCTCACCAAGGTCTACAGCTATGTATTCAGGCATATTTTTCGGTAATGCCATAACTTTTAGATGTCTTCTTTTCTTAATTAAAGTTCCACCTTTAGCGACGCCGGGAGACGTACCTTCAAAGTGAACGGGAATATCCATTTTTACCACTTTACCTTCGAAAATTTGAAGAAAATCTGCGTGTAGGATCACCTCACTTACCGGGTGGAATTGAATATCTTGAAGAATAGCTCTAAACTCACGCCCTTCCACGTTTACGTGCACAAAATGCGCTTCATCGGTATATACCAAATCTCTGAAGAGAATCATGGGTGCGTAGAAGTGCACTTGCTCATCGCCACCATAAATAACGCAAGGAACTTGCCCTTCCGCCCTTAACCTTTTCGCTTCGGATTTGCCGAGATTTGCTCTGTTATACCCTATAATCTCAACTGTTTTCATAATTATATAATTTAATTTAAATGTTAATTCTACTTTTGAATAAATAACGAGCTTATTGAACCGTGCGTATGCACGTTGTTTATAGCCCTTGCAAATAGATCTGATAAAGTTAAAACTCTTATCCTTTTGCTTTCTTGTCTTAACGGAATACTGTCTGAAACAACTAGCTCCTCTAAAACAGAGTTATCTATATTGTCATACGCCTTGCCGGAAAGTACCGGATGTGTAACTACCGCTCGTACTGAACTAGCTCCATTTTCCATGAGCAAAGAAGCAGCCTTACACATGGTTCCGCCCGTATCAATCAGGTCGTCAACCATTACCACATCTTTTCCTTTTACGTCCCCTATCAATCTCATAGAAGCTACCTCATTAGCCCGCTCGCGGTATTTGTCGCAAACTACTAAATCTGCCCCGAAGAACTTAGCAAAGCTCCTTGTCCTTTTTACCCCACCAACATCAGGAGATGCAAAAATGAGATTTTCAAGCTTGAGCGATCTCAAGTAAGGAACGAAGATGGCGGTGCCGTCCAGATGGTCGACAGGAATGTCGAAAAAACCCTGAATTTGATCTGCATGTAAATCGCAAGTCATAATTCTGTCTGCTCCGGCGGCTGAAAGCAGATTAGCCATCAACTTGGCGGCAATAGCTACACGAGGACGATCTTTTCTATCTTGACGAGCATAGCCGAAGTAGGGAACGACTATGGTAACGTATTTGGCGCTCGCTCGTTTTGCAGCATCTACCATTAATAGTAATTCCATTAAATTGTCCGAAGGACCGAAGGTAGATTGTATTAAAAAAACATCGCATCCACGAACTGACTCCGCAAAATAAGGAGCCATCTCTCCATCACTAAAAATCTGAATTTCAGAATCCCCTAATGGCTTTCCATAGGAGACGGCAATTTTCTCTGCGAGATACCTTGTAGCGCTTCCTGAAAAGATTTTTACAGTGGACATTTTTATTCACTTCAAATAAAAATAGGTGGTTTTATCCACCTATTTCTTTGTTTCGTGTTGTCCGACTAGGGCTCGAACCTAGACTCTTCTGGACCAAAACCAGACGTGTTGCCAGTTACACCATCGGACAAAACAGTAGGAACATTTCACTGCTCCGTTTTTCGGATGGCAAAGGTAAAATTAATTTTAATAAAAGTAAATCCAGGATAGGAAATTATTCTAGTTATTCTCTTCAGCCTTTTTCATCTGTTCTTCAATGAATCCATCAGCAAAGAACTGGTATTTATTAAGGATTGATTTTACAGCGTTACGTACTTCCTGATAGCTTTCGAAATTTAACTTTTGGTATTCATCCGTAGCATAACCTTGCCATATGGATGAGTTTTGTTTTCGGTCGAATACTTGTATTAAAAGTGTTCCCTGTGAAAGACCAAATTTGAGTTGATTGTACTCCAGGTTGCGATCTTTACTTTTTATCCATTGATTTATATCAGGCTGATCGTAACCTCTAAGATTCAAACTGTCAACATAAATGGCATAATTTAGTAATAAGTCAGGCTTTCTTTTTTTTCTTTTATAGCCTAGGAATTTCATATGCTGCTCTATAGAAGATCTGATCAAACTGGTATCCGAACCTTTAAGTGCATAACTGGTAATGAAATCATAAGAGTTATACTTGTCGAACCTGCCTTTATAACTGTAATCGTACTCCACGGGTAGTTCTTTGTATCCGAAACAGCCTGCCAGCAGCACAGACAACAGAACAATACTTGCTTTCTTCATTTCATCGACTTTTAAAAGAGTTGATGAATTTAGGAATTTAATAGAATTAAGTCAATGCGTAAATCTTTCTTTTCGTCAAATTGTCATCTTGACAACTGTTCGTTTATCCAGTTTTTTGCATTAATAAACGGTTCTATCCAGGGGGTAACTTCATCTTTGGTTCTGTTTTCAGGGTAGTGCGCCCAATTATGTGGATAGAGCGACCGTTCAATATGAGGCATAATTGCCAAATGTCTGCCATCATGTGAGGCGACGGCCGCACAGGCAAAATTCGAACCGTTAGGATTACCAGGGTATTGACTGTATTGGTATTTAGCAACAATGTTATAGGTATCTTCAGGTTCAGGGAGAACGAACTTCCCTTCACCATGAGCTACCCAAACGCCAAGCGAAGTGTCAATCAATGATTTTAACAAGATGGAATTATTCTTTGGTATATCTAGTGTCAGAAACGATGATTCAAATTTACCAGAATCATTATGTGCCATTTTGGGATGCGATTTTGATGATGGATAGATAAGGCCAAGTTCCATCATGAGCTGGCATCCGTTGCAGACTCCAAGGCTTAGTGTATCAGGACGGGCATAGAAATTATCAAGTGCGGCCTTCGCCTTTGGGTTATATATAAAGGCTCCCGCCCAGCCTTTTGCAGAACCGAGCACATCACTATTTGAAAAGCCACCTACGAATACAATAAAGTTGATATCCCTCAAATCTTCCCGACCATTAATGAGATCAGTCATGTGTACATCTTTAACATCAAAACCTGCCAAGTGCATGCACCAGGCCATTTCACGATCCCCGTTCACACCCTTTTCTCGAATAATGGCGCCTTTTATATTTGTTTTTGATTTCCGGTTGATGTCAATTCCTAAACCGCGCAATTGATTGATAAACCCTTTTGGAAATCTAAATTCAAGTCTTTGTTCTTTATAATTTTCATACCTCTTGCCAGCTAAATGTGCTCCACTTTGCTCCTTGTCCAGAAGGTAAGAAGTTTTAAACCAGGTATCTCTGTATTCGTTAATGTCCAGCGTTAGCCCATTGTTGATTTTCAACCGGCGATCAGTGTTGCATTTTCCGATATTAATACAACTCAAGCCAGAGTTCATCAACTGATCTATATCTCTGCTTTTAACTTGTAGAATAAGTCCGGGCTTCTCGCAAAAAAGAAGTTTAATAATATCTTTCTCCTTGAAATGGGCTAAATCAATTTCCAGCCCGATATTTTCTGTAGGGAAACACATCTCAAGCAGAGCGGTTATCAAGCCTCCCGCGGAAATGTCGTGTCCGGCTAATATTTTACCTTGTTTTATGAAATGTTGAACGCTTTCAAATGATTTAACAAAAGTGGTGGATTCAGCAACATCGGGGACATTACTACCAAGTCCATTTCTTATCTGGGCAAAGGAACTTCCACCCAGCGCAAAATCATCTAAACCTAAATCCACATAAAGTAGTTCTGATTCCTTTACAGACTTAATATTTGGGCTGACAATTTTTGAAATATCTGATGTCTCAGCTGCGGCGCTAACTATAACAGTACCTGGAGAATAAACTGTTCTGCCATCAGGATATTTTTGAATCATCGAAAGAGAGTCTTTTCCTGTTGGTACATTTACACCCAGGTCAATAGCAAATTGACTAAGCGCTTCCACAGCATAGTATAATCTGGCATTTTCACCTTTATTCTTCGCAGGCCACATCCAATTCGCACTTAACGAAACCCCTTTTAATCCATGAGTCAATGGCGCCCAAATGAGATTAGTCAAAGCCTCAGCCACAGACAGTCTGGATCCTACGGCGGGATCAATAAGTGCAGGTGCCGGAGAGTGACCAATTGAAGTGGCAATTCCCGACTTGTTCTTGTAGTCAATGGTCATGGCGGCTACATTGTTTAAAGGCAGTTGTACTTCCCCGCATGTTTGCTGCTTGGCCACTTTCCCGCTCACCGATCTGTCAACCTTATTCGTTAACCAATCTTTGCAGGCCACCGCCTCTAATTGCAAAACAGCGTTTAAATACTCCTCAACTTTACTTTCATCATACTGCAATTCTTCAAAGGAGTTGCTTGATGATATATCCTTTAATATTGCCTTTGGGGAAGAACCGAACATATGATCAAGTTTCCAGTCGATTGGATTCCTGCCCGTTTTTTTATTTTCGAAGACAAATTTTCCATCATTGGTAACCTCGCCAACTACGTACATCGGTGATCGCTCGCGTTCAGCTATCTCATTCAATACCTTAATGCTTTTCTCCTTTATCACTAAGCCCATCCGTTCTTGGGACTCATTACCCACGATCTCACGGTCGGATAGGGTAGGGTCTCCTATTGGAAGTGCATTAACATCTATTTTGCCGCCGGTTTCCTCAACCAACTCTGAAAGGCAATTGAGATGGCCGCCAGCGCCATGATCATGGATAGATACAATAGGATTTTGCTGAGATTCTTCCATGGCACGAATAGCATTCATAGCCCTTTTTTGCATTTCAGGATTAGATCGCTGGATAGCGTTCAATTCAATCGAATTACCGAATTCACCCGTAGCCACAGAGGAAACAGCGCCGCCACCCATGCCTATTCGATAGTTATCGCCTCCAAGTATAATGATCTTATCGCCAGGCTCGGGCGTGTCTTTCAAGCTGTCCTCCTTTTTGCCAAAACCAATTCCTCCTGCGAGCATGATCACTTTGTCAAAGCCATGAAACTTTTCCTTTTCCTCATGCTCAAAAGTTAGTACGCTACCGCATATCAGCGGCTGGCCAAATTTATTTCCAAAGTCACTGGCTCCGTCTGAAGCTTTTATAAGAATATCCAAAGGAGTTTGATATAGCCATTTTCTTGCTTCCGTTTTCTGTTCCCATTGGCGATTGCCCTCCAGCCTGGAGTAAGACGTCATGTAAACCGCTGTTCCTGCCAGTGGCAAACTTCCCTTTCCACCTGCAAGTCGGTCTCTTATTTCACCTCCTGATCCTGTCGCAGCTCCATTGAAGGGTTCAACAGTGGTAGGAAAGTTATGGGTCTCTGCCTTTAAGCTGATAACGGAGTTAATATCTTTGGTTTCAAAGTAGTCCGACTGGTTCTGTGTTTTAGGGGCAAACTGTTCAGACTTTGGGCCTTCAATAAAAGCCACGTTATCTTTATATGCCGATACGATAAAATTGGGGTGCTTTGTGGACGTCTCTTTTATCATTTTGAAAAGAGACTTTTCCTTTTCAATTCCATCAATTATGAATGTACCATTGAAAATTTTATGTCTGCAGTGCTCTGAATTAACCTGTGAAAACCCAAAAATTTCACTGTCAGTTAGTTTTCTGCCTAGTTCGATACCTACCCCGTTTAGGTAGTCAATTTCTTCATCGCTCAATGCCAGTCCTTCCTGTCTGTTATAGGCCCCTATGTCATCAATTTCAAGCACAGGTTCCGGAAGATGTACGACTGTGAATATTTCACTATTTAATCCAGAATAAAGGACAGATAACATTGGGTCAAACTGCGCTGTTTCCTGGTCTATCGCTATGAACTGTTCAATTCGTTCTATACCTTCTACACCCATGTTCTGCGTGATTTCTACGGCATTGGTACTCCAGGGGGTGATCATTTCTTTCCTGGGACCAATAAAATATCCTAAAACAGTCTGACTGTCTAATCTTTCAACGTTACCAAATAGCCATTCAAGCTTTCGTTCATCTTTTTTAGAGAATTCCTGCGTATGTTGAAGACAATAGATTTGAGATGAGGCATCACCGAAAAAAGAGATCATTCTTGGCAGTTTGAGGATGGAAATTTTACACCCGCAAATGTAGAAAAATCAATGAATTAATTCGAGATAGAAATAGTTAGAAGAATTTAGAGTAGTTGGAATCCTGGCTCCAAAAATCATGACATTTCCCTACTTCCTTATTTCTGAATTCCTCATCTTTTTTGAGCTCTCTCCAGTCACCCATACCTAGTCCTTCGCAAAGCTTAAAAAAGCGATCGCCTTGTCCTGCTTTTTTATCCTGGATCATTGCACTTAGCAGTGGACGACCTTCCTCATACTCTTCTTCTGAAATCTCATCTAGTATTTCTCCAAGTAGCTGCTTCTCATGTTTAATGTCCATGTTTAGTCCTAGGTCTACTTGATTAATCAGCCTTCGGTAAGAAATAGGACTCTCTCCGGTTTTAGCCAATTGAATGAGTTTGTTGCGTACGCGCGTATTCAAATTTCAGTGTGTTTAACTTAAGTCGACAAAATTATAAAAAGATTGAAAACCACCTAATGGTTTAATTCCAGGGCCACTTTGTTGATCAGGTTACTATGGCCGCACTCAAGTACCCTCAGAGATTTCTTGTCCAGTTGGTTGGCAAACGATTCTATACCTTTCCTAAGAATTACCTTATCGTACCTTCCTAACCAAAAAGCCACCTGGCATTGGGATTGATTCATTAATTCAATTAATGTGTAACAATTAACGTTTAGTTTCTTATAAACTATCCATGAATAATATACACGATGCCGCTTACTAGCTGTATCCATTTGACTGGCAGCAAAACGCAATAAGCTGTTATCAACCAGATGGAATCTGTGTAAACCATTTAGTATGCTGTAAAACCTTTTTGGCTGTACGATCATACTTCTAAAATAATATCTGAAGATACTAGGGTAGGTAGCCAGGTTATACCACACATTGGTTTGTATTCCATCCGGAGCTAGCAAGTGTACTTTACGCACTTTTTTGACAAACAACTCTAAAGTGCTTAGGGCAACTTTAGCCCCAAGACTGAAACCTAGCAGTTCAAATGAATCAATGTTGTGCTTTGAAAGTAGCTCTTCAATTATTTTTTTCCATAGACCTTTGGTCAATGGTTTGTCCTTAAAATTCCAAATGCTGCCATGGAAAAAATGCCTGAATGAATATACGGTATATTCAAATTTAAGTTTTTCAATACAGGGTAGAAGCGCTGTATCGTCCTGACCAAAACCATGAAAAGCGAGAAGTACCTTGCTGCCGCCAGTGTGAATATGATACTTCAATTCACCGAACTCACCGATAAGGCTGTCTTTAGGCATTTATTGCTTAGCTCTTGCCCCCTCTTTTCCCTCTTTGAGATTATAATAAATACGTTGGGTAGGATAGGCGAAATCAATGGTAGCGGATTTGGCAAATTCTTGAAGTACATCTTTCCAAATGGCATCCTCCGTTACTCTTCGTTTATTAGGTATACATAGATATCGCATAGTTAACATAATACCACTGTCTTTAACGGCTACATATACAATTGGATCGAGTGTGTTATAGTATATCATAAACTTTTTAGAGGCGTCGAGTAACTTTTTTTGTGCTGCATCAGTAAAGTGTGCACAGTGTTTTGCTACAATGTTTTCAAGTAGCTTTTTAGCTTTCTCCCAATTACTTTCAAAGGTAACTTGTACTCCAAGCTCATTCCAAATATGACTAAAACCCTGATCATAATTAGTTTGGCTTTCAGTAAAAACTTTGCCATTAGGAATATGTATAATACGGCCTGTGCTCTGATCGGCATCTACCCAGTTGCCTATTTCATTCACTGTGAATTGAAAAAAACGGATGTCTATAACGTCCCCGGCGTGAGTTCCAATTTGAATGCGATCACCAACGTCAAAAGGCCTTCGGAGTAGAATAAATAACCAGCCGGCAAAATTCGTAATCGGATCTTTAAGGGCAATGGCAAGACCGGCTGATAATAAGCCCAGGAAAGTAGCCAACGAATCAATTTGCTGCACCCAAACAATGCTGATAAAGATCAGACCGATAGTAACGGTGAAATATTTAATGCCATTCCTCCAGTAGTAGCGAACCTTTGGGTCTTTGATTCTGGTGAAAACCAGTTGGAGTGTTATAAGCCTGAAGCCCCAAAGTATCATGATAATAGCCAGAGAAAGAATCATCCTCGTTTCTACAGGGGTGATCCCTAGTCTTTCAATTAGCCATTGCTCTATGCTTTGCTCAATCATGATTTTAGCCGCCTCCTAATTTCAAATATACAAATGACTTTAAAAAATAGATTTTAAAAGACCTGTCTTGGATTCCGAAATCGATTGCAATTCCAATAAAAAAACAAAAACAAAAAATTATAAAAAAAATACTCGGATTAGAGAAACTAAATCCAATTACCTACGTTCGCACCAAGGAAACGTTAGTAGTAGTAAAAGTTTCCATGGTTTCGAAAAAGAGTAATGGAAGTAAAAGATAAGATAGTAGAAGGGGCAAGTTTTCTATTCCATAAGTACGGTGTAAGAAGCGTATCTATGGACGATATTGCTAGGCATTTGTCTATGTCCAAGAAGACGTTGTATCAATATTTCAAAGATAAAGATGAGTTGGTTACTATAGGCATACAGCTTCATATGGAAAACGAGAAATCTGAATATCAGCAAATTGAAGATAATGCTAAGGACGCTATTCATGAAATGACGGGGGTGAGTTCACTCATGCGTAAGAACCTAAGAGACTTGAATCCTGCGTTATTGTTTGACTTACAGAAATATCATCCAAATGCCTGGAATGTCTGGTTAGATTTTAAGCATAACTACATCAAAGATTCCATCGTAGCCACACTACGAAGAGGGGTCGAACAGGGTCTATTCAGAAAAGAAATTGATCCGGAGGTGATGGCCATCTTTAGGGTTGAGCAGGTGCAAATAGCTTTTGACGACCGTATATTCCCAACAGACAAATTCGATTTTAAAGAAGTACAAATTAAATTTTTAGATCACTTTGTGCACGGTATTGTAAATGATAAGGGTAGGAAATTACTCAGTCAATATTTAGAACAAGAAACCAAAACCAATTCAATACATTAACATGAAAACTAGGATCACTTCAATTTTAGCAGGTCTTTTGTTAATATTTGGTCAATCGTTAGCTCAAGACGTAAGGAATAGTTCCTTTACGCTTGAACAATGTATTGACTATGCGATGGAGCACAATGAAAACTTACTTAATGCTGCTCTTGATCGCGAAATTGCTGATGCCCGCGTCAGAGAGACCATCGCTGATGGATTACCACAAATAAATGGAAATCTGGATTTGGCTTATAACTACAAGATTGCAACCACACCAATACCCGACTTTATTTCACCTTCGGTGTATGGTGTTCTCTTCCAGGAATCACTTTTGGAACCCCGTAATCTTGGAGATCCTGCGGTTTTCCCAGCTCAGTTTGGCACTAAATATACGGGTAGCGCCACAATTGGTCTAGAACAGATGATATTTAACGGATCCTATTTTGTAGGTCTTAAAGCGGCCAGAACATACACTGAGCTAAGCCGAAAAGATCAGGTTAAATCTGAAATTGATGTAATTGAGGCGGTTAGTAAAGCCTATTATTTGTTATTGGTAAATGAGGAACAGGTGGAACTCCTTAATAAAAACTATAACCGGCTTGATTCCCTATTGCGGGACACGAAAGCGCTGAATAAATATGGTTTTGCTGAAAAGATTGAGGTCAATCGAGTACAGGTCCAGTTCAATAACGTCAAGGTTGAACGTGATAATATAAAAGAGTTCGTGTCGCTCAGTAAAGCGTTATTAAAATTCCAAATGGGTTATCCGCAGCGAGAGGAGCTCGAAATTTCCGAGAGTATTGACGATTTAATTTTCGAATCTGTAAGTAATGATATAGCTGATTCATTTGACTATCAGCAGCGCATTGAGTTTTCTCAGCTTATGACGAATATGGAACTCAACGAATTGGACGTAAAGAACACTAATTCTAAGTACTACCCTGAGATAAACCTTTATGGAACTTTGGGTTCTACTGCCGGAGCTCAAAGCTCAAGCGACCTTTTCAATTTTGATGATAATTGGTTTGGACTTGGTGTGGTAGGTTTACGTATGAGCGTACCTATTTTCGATGGCTTCAGGAAAAGTAACATTATACAGCAAAAACGTATCCAAGCAAGACAATTGGATAATAACAAAGCCCAAATAGAGAATTCGATTGACCTGGAAATTAAAGAATCCAACACTAATTATAAGAATGCTATTGATTATATGGTAGCGCAACAAGAAAATATGGTACTTGCCGAAGAGGTATATAACGTGGCTAAAATCAAATATTACGAAGGTGTTGGTTCCAGTCTTGAGGTAACCGATGCAGATACTGAGTTTAAAACTGCACAAATAAACTATTACACAGCGCTCTATGACGCGCTTGTCGCCAAGGTAGAATTGCAAAAAGCTTATGGCATATTAAATAAATGAAAACAGATCGTAATTATATATTAAAAATGAAAACAAGAATAGCTTTATTTACGCTGATGTTAATAATACTGGCTGCATGTGGTAATGAGCCGGGTTCGGTCGATGCTTTGATCTCAAGTGGGAATCTGGAAGGTATTAGAACAAAAAAGAAGGAGCTTACTGAACAGCGAAGGTCTTTGGAGCGAGAAATTGCTTTGCTCGACTCAGCAATAAGCGCTAATGATGAAAATAGAAAGTTGCCTTTGGTGACTACGTTTGAAGCTAAGCAAGCCGCTTTTGATCATTACATTGAACTGCAAGGCGATGTGACTACCAAACAAAATGTATTGATCTATCCTGAAATGGCGGGTACTTTATTGAAGGTATACATAGCAGAAGGAGATCCGGTAGTCAAGGGGCAATTGTTAGCTTCAATTGATGACGGAGGTATGAAAAGTCAACTTCAACAAATGAAAACCCAATTGGAGTTGGCAAAAACTACATTTGAGCGCCAGGAACGACTCTGGGAACAAAAAGTAGGTTCGGAAATTCAGTACTTGCAGGCGAAGACAAGCTATGAAGCTCAGGATAATGCCGTTAAGCAAATGGAAAGCCAGCTTAGTAAATATAGCATCAGGGCGCCCTTTAGTGGTGTGATTGACGATGTGATCAAAGATCAAGGTACTGTAGTTAGCCCAGGTCAGGGCTCGGAAGTTTTTAGAATTGTCAACCTGTCTAACATGTATATTGAAGTAAATGTACCCGAAACATATATCAGCACCATAACTCCGGGTAAAATGGTTAAAGTTTATTTCCCGGTATTGGGTGAAACCATAGATTCCAAGGTGAGGCAGACTGGAAATTTCATTAACCCTGATAACCGCTCCTTTACCGTGGAAATACCGGTACCTAATAAAGGTCGTAACATCAAGCCAAACCTGACTGCAAAGGTGCAGATCAATGATTATAGAAATGACGCTGCGATCTTAATTCCACAAAGCGTGATCTCCGAGAATTCGGAAGGAGAACAATATGCTTTTGTGGTTTCAGGCATTAATGGAGAAAATATAGCAAAAGCGAACAAAAATATTATCAAGACCGGTAAAACACAGGGCGACTATGTAGAGGTGCTGGAAGGCATCAACAATGGTGATAATATCATTGAAGAAGGAGCCCGAGCAGTGAAAGATGGTCAGGAAGTAAAAATATTACAACAGTCATGAGTAACGATCAAGATAATAAAGTAAATAAGGAGTTTAGGTTATCATCATGGGCTATAGATAACCCATCGGTAATCTATGTGTTGATTGGTATATTCTTCTTAATCGGGTTATCATCTTATTTTTCCATGCCGCGGGAAGACTTTCCTGAGGTAAAAGAAACCAAAATTTATATCAGTACGCCTTTCCCAGGCAATACTGCCGAGGATATCGAGCGCTTGATAACCGATCCTTTGGAAGATAAATTGAAAAATCTGAGTAACGTGGTGGAAATTCTTTCCACTTCGCAGGAAGACTATGCCATAATTACCGTTGAGTTTGATGAAGATATCACTGTTGAAGCTGCTAAGCAAAAGGTTAAAGATGAGGTAGATAGTGAAAAGGCTAGTGAAGATTGGCCTTTGTTTAATAATGCCAAAGTTGAGCCCAATGTCTTTGATCTACGACTCTCCGAGGAATTTCCTATTATGAATATCAATATTTCAGGAGACTATCCAACGGAGAGACTTAAGGATTATGCAGAATACTTGCAGGATGAAATAGAGAATCTGCCGCAAATTAAGGCGGCTGACATTCGTGGCGCTCAAGACAAAGAAGTAGAGGTAGCTGTTGACATTTATAAGATGATGGCCGCTAAAGTAAGTTTTGAAGATGTACTTAATACCATCAATAATGGTAACATGACTATTTCTGCAGGTAACTTAAAAACTAGTGGGCAGCGCAGAACCATTAGAATTTTAGGTGAGATTGAGCGACCAAGTGAACTGGATAATTTTGTAGTTAAATCTGAAAATAACGCTCCTGTCTATTTGAAAGACATAGCTTACGTTACCTTCAAAGAACAAGATAAAACCACTTATGCAAGGGAATATGGACATAGTGTTGTAATGCTGGACGTAAAAAAACGCTCAGGTAAGAACATGATCGAAGCGGCTGATCAAATCCGTGAAATTGTTGCAAAGTCCAAGGCTGATGAGTTTCCTCAAGATGTGGAAATAACCATTTCAAATGACAGTTCATCCAAGACCTTAAATCAGGTAGACGACCTCGTAAATAATATCATATTTGGTATTATACTCGTGGTTACCGTGCTCATGTTCTTTTTAGGTTTTAGGAACGCTCTCTTTGTCGGTTTTGCCATACCTATGTCCATGTTCATGTCTTTTATGATCATCAATACGCTAGGTTATACGATGAACACGATGATTCTATTCGGATTGATCATGGGACTTGGAATGTTAGTGGATAATGGGATTGTAGTGGTGGAAAACGTCTATCGTCTGATGGATGAGGAAGGGCTAAGTCGTATACAGGCGGCCAAGCGGGGTATTGGTGAGATTGCATTTCCCATAATTATCTCTACAGCAACTACCGTAGCAGCTTTTATTCCTTTAGGATTATGGCCGGGTATAATGGGTGAGTTTATGAAGTATTTTCCGATAACACTTTCCATTGTACTTGGATCTTCATTGTTTGTGGCCATTTTCATGAACTCCATGCTTGTTTCTCAATTTATGGAAATAGGTGAAAAGGAGCTTAGTAAAAAGCAGTTGGTCCGGTTAACCCTTATTCTATGTGGATTAGGTTCACTCATTTTCTTCTTTGGCGGAAGTATCAAAGGACTCGGAACGCTTATGATTGTAAATGCCGGCCTATTTTGGGCTTATAAGTATGTGATAAAGAAGGCAGCTATACGCTTTCAAAAGAAAACTTTGGTGCGATTTGAAAATTTTTATGAAAAACAGATTCAGCATGCATTAAGGGGCGGTAATGTATTTTGGTATGTGGGTTGTACGTTCGCATTATTAATAGCGGCTTTCATGTTTTTTGGAATGTCAGTAGAGTCCAAAAGAACTAAAGTGGAGTTTTTTCCGGATAATACTCCAAACCAAATTATCGTATACATAGAATATCCGCAAGGTACTGCCATTGAGAAAACTAACTTAATTACCAAGGCCATTGAAGATCGTGTTTATGAGATCGTCAATGGGGATGAATATCAGGAAGGTCCTAGGAATTTTTTAGTGGAATCATCCGTATCTCAAGTAGGTGAAGGAGCTGGTAATCCACAAACGGATGGAGGTTCAAATGCTGAAATGCCCCATAGAGCCAAAATAACTGCTTCTATGCGAGAGTATAAGTATAGAAAGGGAAAAGACTCAGAGGATCTTCGTCAGAAGATTCAAGAAGCTCTAAAAGGTATCTACCCTGGTGTGGCCATCTCTGTAGAGAAAGATGCTGTTGGGCCGCCTGCAGGGTACCCGATTAATATAGAACTGGAAGGCCGTGATTATGATGAGCTAATTGCCACGGCTGAAGCTATGCGTAATTTTATTAACGCCAGAAATATTCCAGGCATAGAAGAGTTGAAGATTGACGTAAACAAAGGCAAACCTTCAATGCAGGTAGCTGTGGATAGAAAAAAGGCAGGCGAGCTAGGCGTAGCTGTAGGGCAAGTAGGCAGTCAATTGCGAAGATCACTGTTTGGTGAGAAGGCCGGGGTTTATAAGAAGAATGGCGAGGATTACGACATCAATATCAGGTTTAACGAAGACTTGAGGTATAATACGAGCGCCCTATTCAACCAGAACATAACCTTCCGCGACCAATCTTCCGGTAGAATCAAAGAAGTGCCTATATCGGCGGTAGCAGTGCAAAAAAATACTTCTACATTTAGCGCTATAAAGCACAGAGATACACGCCGGGTAGTAACGGTTTACTCGGGCTTACAACCCGGTTTTACCGATGCAGGAGCTATTGTGTCGGAAATTCAAATAGCCATGGAGGATTTCAAAGGAAAACCTTCCAGTGTAAATATTGATTATACAGGACAAATTGAGGAACAGAATAAGCAGATGGCTTTTTTAATGGGAGCTTTTTTTAGTGGATTGGGTCTAATTGCGTTGATATTGGTATTTCAATTCGGGGGTGTTTCTAAGCCTGTAATTATAATGCTAGCTATATTCTTGAGTTTCATAGGTGTCTTTGGTGGTTTAATGGCTACCGGATGGCCTTTTGTCATCATGATGACCATGATGGGTATCATCTCTTTGGCGGGTATTGTAGTTAATAATGGGGTTGTACTCCTAGACTACACTCAGTTGCTAATTGATCGAAAGAAAATAGAAAAGGGATTAGATGAATCTGAGATGTTGCCAAAAGAGGAAGTGCGGGAAATCATCGTTATAGGTGGTAAGGCAAGACTGCGTCCGGTTATATTAACAGCGATCACAACTGTGCTGGGGTTAATTCCGCTGGCCATAGGCCTTAATGTTGATTTCTTTTCGTTGTTCAGCGAGTTTGATGCTAAAGTTTATATGGGCGGAGATAACGTAATTTTCTGGGGTCCGCTTGCCTGGACAGTGATCTTTGGCCTAATAGTAGCTACATTCCTAACGTTGATTATTGTACCGGTACTTTTCACCATAGTATATCGACTTAAATACTGGATATACGTGAAAACAACGGCCAGAAGAGAGAGAACCAATGGTAAACTAAAACCTGCGCCGGCTACAATTTGAAACATCTGTAGAACTCTATCCCTTCCTGAAGCGTTTTCCGCTAGGGATAAATTATGACGACGCCATGAATAAACTCTTTGTCATTACCGCTCTGCTACTCGTACTGTTCTTTTTAGATTGGTACATTTATCAGGCCGTTGCATTACTTACAAAAGGGAGTTCTGAAAACGTTATTTGGTGGATCAAGTTATTTTATTGGAGTGTCACAGGAATAACATTTACGGCCATATTAGTTTATAATTTTGGTAATCCGGATTGGTTTGAGGGTCAAACACGAAGTCTGGTGTTAGCCGGGGTATTTATCAACTACTTTTCCAAAGTATTCGGCATTATATTTTTACTTTTCGAAGATGTGACCCGAGCCGGTCGATGGGTAATTTCTTTGTTTCAAAATCCGGAGCCTTCAGGTACAGGTAACAGTATTCCAAGATCGGAATTTTTAGCTAAAACGGCATTAGTAGCCAGTACAGTGCCCCTCTTATCTATGAGCTACGGAATAATATCCGGCGCACACGATTATCGGATAAGAAGAAAACAAATACTACTGCCCAATCTTCCGAAAGCCTTTGATGGTATTAAGTTAGGTCAGCTTTCGGACATTCACTCGGGAAGTTTCTTTAATAAAACTGCAGTCAAGGGTGGCGTAGAAATGCTAATGAAAGAAAAACCTGATGTGGTATTTTTTACCGGAGACTTAGTAAACAACGAAAGTAAAGAGGTAGAAGAGTATATCAATATTTTTGACAAAGTAAAAGCTTCACTAGGCGTCTATTCCGTTACCGGTAATCATGACTATGGAGATTACAAGAGAGATTGGATCTCACCCAATAGCAAAGCTAAGAATTTCCAAGATCTGCAGGAAGCACATCGGCTAATGGGGTATGACCTCTTAATGAACGAGAATAGATTCATTGAAGTTGATGGAGAGCGCATAGCCATATTGGGTAATGAAAATTGGGGCGCGGGTCGCTTTGCCAAATACGGTGATCTTGATAAGGCCTATAAAGGTTCAGAAGAAGCCCCTGTTAAGATACTGTTATCGCATGACCCCAGTCACTGGGATGCCAAAGTGAGGCCTAATTATCCGGACATAGATCTGATGTTCGCCGGTCACACGCATGGGTTCCAATTTGGGGTAGAAATAGGCAACTTTAAGTGGAGCCCCTCCCAGTATGCCTATAAGCAATGGGCAGGGCTTTACACAGAAGGCAATCAACATTTGTACGTTAACCGAGGTTTCGGCTATATCGGGTACCCTGGTAGGATTGGTATGCCCCCGGAAATTACTATTCTGGAACTGAAGCGTGCTTAGCTATATTTATTATCTTTCCCAATTCTTAGATTAAGTAAATAGAGAAATGAAAAAATTTGGCTTTATTATCGTGTGCATTTTCGCTTGTGGCTGTTTAAAAGCGCAAGAGGCGGGTAAGATAAATGTTTTTGGTGGTTTCGTGCTAGGCACGGCTGCAGGTATAGATGATGACGGTTCTTCAAAAACACAGCTAGGAGTTAATCTTGGCGTAGAGTATTTTATAATTAATGAAATAAGCGCTGCCCCAAGCTATTCTTCTTTTTTTGAATCTGAAGCGGGCGCTGATGGAGCAGAAATCACTGCTAAGTTTAACGCAATAAATCTTGACGGACGTTATTATTTCTATGAGAATGAATTTCGCCTTTACGGTTTGTTAGGGGTAGCCATTCTTAACTATGAAATAGAAACCCCGCCATTTCTTGTTGGCAGTGGTGGAGGTGGCACATCGGTAATTACATTTAGCCCTGGAGAGACTATTGATGATACTGAGGTCGGGTTAAACCTAGGTGGAGGCATCGTTCTCCCAATTATTGAGCGGTTAAGCATCAATGGAGAAATAAAATATCAAACTCCCGGGGATGGACAGCTTGTAGTAAAGGCAGGAGTACTTTTCGGCATCAATTAGATATGGTATAATGCTCAAAAATAGTTGGTAATAGTTTTGTAAGTATCTGATTAACAAAGTGATAAAGAAGGTTTGCAGAAACCCCTTTCTGCAAACCTTCTTTGTTTATGAAAAAGTCAAAAAAAGCGATGTTGGGCATGCGGTTTTCTGGATACAATAAAATGGGGCAAGCAGCAAGGTAAGCAGAGGTACAAATGCAAGAATTGTGGGATACTATTCACCGATATCAACAGCGTTCGATCCCGGTTAAACAAGCGTGTTTGGTTTGAGAAATGGGTCATCGAGCGATTGACCTATCGCTACTTATCGGTCGATAGTGGCTACAGCATCCCTACTCTGAAAAGGCTATTTCGTAGCTATTTGGACTCACCACCTCCCTTCCAGATCCGAAGAAGAATGAAGGCTCATTTGATGGTTGATGGAACCTATTTCAGTAATGATCTATGCCTGGTGCTGTATCGTGATAATGACATTAAATACACCCAATTGTACCGCTTTTCTAGTGGTGAATATTATCAGCAAATACGAGAAGACCTTGAAAATCTTAGGATACTGGGCGTGCAAATCGAGTCAATCACCTGTGATGGATTAAAGGGCACAATAAAGGCCATCAGGAAAGTTTATCCCGAAGCTATTATGCAGAGATGTGTAGTCCATGTGCATCGGATGGCCAACATATGGCTAAGACAGAAGCCTAAGTATCAGGCATCTATAGAGTTGAAGCACATTATCAATAGGTTGCCCAACATCCAGACCCACAACGATAGGATATACTTCACAAATCAACTGAAAGCATGGTACAAACACCACGAAGCATTTATTAACGAAAAGGCTTACAGCAAAGTAACGGGCCGATGGTGGTACAAGCATAAGTACATGAAACGTGCAACTACTTTGATTAGCAAAGCTTTGCCCAACCTATTCCATTATCTGGACAATCCGCAAATACCGAAATCCACCAATGGGCTCGAAGCATTCTTCGGACATCTAAAAGATAACTTGAGCATACATCGGGGACTCTCCTATGAAAACAGAAAGAAGTTTATCCAATGGTATCTCCATCTGAAGAACCGGATTCAAGAATAGGTTTTCTTTAGCCATACATACCTTCCGGTATACCTAAAAAGGAGCAGCTCATATGAACTACTCCCTTATACCGTATAGGTAAGACCCTATTGCTGGTAGGTTGCTCCTCAGCAGAGCCTACTTCCTCTTCAGGTCGATGACCTAAAATCTAAGAACTTTAATCAACAAATCCACCAACTATTTTTGAGCTCATTACCTTAGATATTTGATATACGAGGTTCGCCACAATTTTTCCGGATAAAAGGCAAAGTGGTATGCCACCACCTGGATGAACGCTGCCTCCACAGAAATAAAGCCCTTTGATCTTACTGGTAAAGTTAGGGTGCCGTAAAAATGCCGCAAGTTTACTATTAGAACTAGTGCCGTACAACGAACCTTTATAAGATGAGGTTTTGCTTTCTATGGTTAGAGGTTCCAAAACCTCCTGAGTCTCGATTAACGGCTCAATATCCGTCTTAAGTATCCTGGATAATTTACTAATAATGGCTTTTCTAGTGCTTACTTTTATTGACGCCCAATCCTGACCTTCGTTGCACGGTGCATTGACCATGACAAACCAGTTTTCGCTTCCGGCAGGGGCGTCAGTGTGATTCAGTTTGGAAGTAATGTTAATATAGACAGTAGGGTCATGGTATAATTCCTTTTTATTAAAGAGATGGTCAAACTCTGAAGCGTAGTTTTCACTAAAGAAGATATTATGAAGCCCCAACTCCTTGAACTCTTTCTTAATGCCCCAATAGTAGATCAGTGCTGAACTGGACCGTTCCTGCTTGCGAATTTGCCTGGGAACCTTATAGGTGGGCAGCAGCTTATCGTAGGTATGATAAACATCCATATTGGAGATTACGCAATCGGCACTGGTAAACCCTCCATTACTTTTTACCCCTTTAACACCCTTACGATCTAAGACTATTTCATCTACAGTGCTTTCATATTTGAATTCCACGCCAAGGTCCAGGTTCAATTTTACCAATGCATTAGTAATAGTATGCATACCACCTTTCGGGAAAAAAGTACCAATATTATGTTCAAGGTGTGGAATAGAGTTAAGTATGCCCGGAGCTTTGTACGGGTTCGAGCCATTATAGGTGGCGTAACGATTAAAAAGTTGAACCAGTTTTGGGTGGGATAAACCAGCTTCGTTGGCTTGATTCATACTTTTATGTATATCGTATTTGTATATTTTAAGTAATGCTTTTATTACGTCTTTGGTTAGCCAGGTGGAGGCTTTGTGAAGAGAGTGATTTAAGAAAATTAAACCGACTTCTTCATAGATAATCTTACTCTTTTTTAAGTAGTCTATGACCGTCTGAGCATTAACCCCAAGAACCTGTTCGATTTCCTTGCCGAATTTTTTGGCGTCGGTATAGGATTTCAATTGCGTACCATCTTCATAAAAGTAATGACAAGCTACATCTAGCTTTTCGTAATCATAATAATTACGTGGGTCTTTACGTGCTACATGAAAAACATCGTCTAACAATTCCGGTAGGGTGAATAAAGACGGCCCTGCATCAAACCGATAGCCTCGCGATTCAATCTCTGTAAGCTTTCCACCCGGGTAGGGGTTAGCCTCAAATACTGTTGTCTCATACCCCTTCGCTTGGAGTCGTGCCGCCGTAGCCATGCCTGCCACTCCCGAACCTATTACTATTGCCTTCACACTCATTTTTTTGATTTGAACAGTGGGTTAATATATTTGTTTTTGTTTTTTAGCAAATATGTCAGAATCAAATTCTTGTGTCAACTGTGGGGAAGAAGTAATAGGTAAGTATTGTCATTATTGTGGTCAGAAATACGGTATAGTCAGGCTTACCTGGGCCGCCATGTTCGATGATCTTCAAAAGCGACTTTTTGGTTTTGATAATAAATATGCGCGTACCGTCCGTGATCTAACGTTGAGACCTCATAAAGTAATTCAAACGATTTTAGATGGAATACGCGTGATCTACTTAGGTCCTGTAGGGTTTTATTTCCTGATGTTGACACTATATCTGTTAATAGCCTCCATGTTAGATATAGATATTCAGGAAATGATGATAGCTACCGGTGAATCAATCAATGGGGAAACGCAGGAGAATACGGCAGGACAACAGCAGTTTAATGATGATTTGTTTAGTGCAATGTCCAATAATTTCAGAATATTCTCATTTTTGATGGTTCCCTTTTTTGTATTTGGCAATCGGTTGCTCTACAGAAAGTCTAAAATGAATTTAGTTGAGCATTCAGTAGTAATATTCTATTCAATGGGGTATCCCTTCTTGTTTTCAATACTACTTTTAGTATTATATAGGTTTGCTGGATGGAACCTAGGATTATATCAAGTTCTTCCATCGGTTATCTTTTTTGCATGGGTATGTAGTGATTTCTACTCAAAAAATAAGGTATTAGGTTTTTTAAAAGGGTTGTTGGCCTACGCCATTGGCTACCTATTTATTATGATAGTGATGTTCACTATCGCGATTATCTATATAGTCACAAGTCCCGAAATGATAGGCTCCTTTGCATCACCAAATACCTAATCAAGGTCTTTAGACAGGCTTTTGAGCTCATGAAGTTGATTGCTGTACATCAGCTTAGTTAGTCGGTCGGTTATAACAAATACAAGAACTGATAGTGGCAGGAAGAGCCCGAATCTAACTGCGATCTCAAATACTGACCAATCCGTAATGGTGAATAAATCAAACTGAATTTTAAGGTAGAATCCAGCTATTGCGCTGGGTACAATCATCTTATAAATGTTTATGTAGATCTTCAGTCTTTTAACAGCTACATGGATAGAAGCTTTAATATCTAATTCAAAGTTCAATTTGTTTAATAAATAGTACTTGATCCTGTAGTGAATAAGTAGGAATGCTGCCATACAAATGATCTCAAAACTGATAAGATATTTATTTTTTAAGCCTATCATGAATGTAGCAGAAACAAGTATGACCACTGTGACCAGCATGAAAACTGCGTCCCATAGCATTTTTGAATTAATCTTTGAAATAGACTTTTTGGTTCTGATCCTAAAAATATCTTCAATCTCATTTCTGCTGTAATTTGCTTGAGAGGATTCAACGCTCTTTTTGATTTCATCCAGTTCCATTACTATATTTTTATCGAAGCTCTTATTTTTTTCTTGATCCTGTTTAGGCGCACACCTGCGTTACTTTCTGTAATACCTATTATTTCCGCTATTTCTTTATATGATTTATCATCTATGTATAAGGTCAGCAAAGCTCTTTCCGATGGACTCAATAGAGCTATAGCAGCTTGCACATGTTCGACATTAAATGCTAATTCAGCGCTGTTAACAACAGAATCAGATCTTAATGCATAGCTTTCCTTTCTTTTTCGTTTTTTGAGATCACCTATAGCCGTATATAGGGCCACTCGATACATCCAGGTACTAAGTTTGGATTGACCTTTGTAATTTGGATATGCCTTCCATAGCTGGAGTAGAATTTCTTGAAAAAGATCACTTCTATCTTCGGCATTGTCCGTATACAAGCGGCAAATCTTGTGTATTAAACCTTGGTTGTGGTCTATAATATTTACAAAGTCACTTTCCAGTCTATTCAAACCATGAACTTTTCTATTTCTTATTTGTGTATATAAATACGAAATACTTACAGTAATGGAGTAATTTTTAATATACTCTGACATGAAATTTTGTTTTAATTTGATAAATATTAACTTCGTTAATTAGCCTAAACAGAATGGATAAGTATAAATACTTAGTACTGGTGTTTATAATGTGCGCTGTTACTATTGTAAAAGCGCAGGGTGACGAGACAGCGGCAAAAAATAGCCTGTTTTATTACAGCGGCTATCTTGGCAAGTCTGACAAGGTCGAGTTTAACCTACAATTGACCAAGCTAAAAGTGTCCGGTTCATATATTCTTGAAGAAAGTGGAGCTTTATTTATTTTCAATGGTAGGATGGCTACTGATAAATCAGGGCTAGGCGTTCTGATATACACCGAATCTAATGAATATGTAGCGTCAATGGAGGCCAAGTTCATTTCAGATGAAAATAACTTTGCAAAAGAAATTAAGGGTATTTGGAGGGGCGCTGATGGTCAAAGTACACTACCTATCGCTTTAAAAAAAGTTGCTGAACTTGCCTACAGCTCAGACAGAATTCCGGTAAATCTTAGTGATTAAAGATATTTTTTGCGTTTTCGATGTAACAAAAAATATCTTTTTTCAGTCTGATAAGTAAGTCAACCGTTAAAACGATGTCTTCTAAATCTAAAAACAGATTTCAAAACTTTGTACTTATCCTTGGCATTACACTCACGCTTTCATTATCAGGTTTTTGTTGGTCAAAGATCCTTTACAAGCAGTCTGAACTTCAGGTTTCAAATTTACCCACTGCTGAGAGCGCGACCAGAACCGGCAAGAAAGTTGTATTCCTAGGAGGGATTTTTTTTGGTATTACCAAATACTTGAGTTCAGATAATTGATATCGCTTAGTTAAATGTTGCAAACGGATCCTGTCCATCGGCAATATCTTCAATTTTATACGCGGTTTCAAAGTCGCTGATAATTACATCTATTATCCCGATATGCGTCGTGGAAATTTTTACACCAAAATCGTACTCTTGCCAATCTTGCCAGGTAAACTGAAGCCCACCAACAGGTAAGACACTCACCCACATTTTCCAACTTTCCGGTAATCCCTGTTCGTTAAACAACCACAAATAACTATCGCCAGGGGTTACTCCACCTGACGTATACGTCACTAATAAACCATTTGATTTTTTCAATTTTACTATTCTTCGTTCGGTACCCGGATCACGAATTTTAAAAGGAGCAGAAAACCAAAATGAGTCATTTGTAAAATATGACCACGCCTTTTGCAAAAGCTCCGTTTTAATCTCTTCATTTATTACCTTGTTACCGGCATCCCACGCTTTACCTTTTCCACTCCTGGTGTTCAAATGCACTTTATACTGGTCCCACCTTACTTCAACCAAATTTCTTTTTTTATCCCAAAGAAAGTAATGTGCGTCGTGAAAAGTCCATTTTATAGCTGTAATTGAATCCCATCCTTGTATATTCACAGCAGCGAGTATCTTATCTGCTAAAGCTTCGGCTTCAGTTCCGCTTTGTCCGTCTGGTAATTTTTCGTCAATAACAAAGTAACTGGCAAACACCAGCGCTGCTAATGACAAAATCATATATAATAACCTTTTCATTCAAATTTATAATTTACGCACACGATTGAAATGACCCATATTTCGAAAACGAATGCGTAGTTTTTTAATTTTTTTCTTTTTACTCATCAAACTCTTTGATTTTTTTGCACTAAAATTCAAAAGAGTACAAAGAATCATGGCTATCAAAAAACAATATTTTAAAACTAAGCCGGAGGTAAAAGTTACATTAAGTTTACCAAAGACGGCAGTTAAAGGTGCGAAAAAGGTGGAGGTTTTTGGAGACTTCACGAACTGGGCCGAAGGTATCAAAATGACAAAACAGAAGGACGGATCTTACAAGACTTCTGTCACACTTAATCCTGAAGCTGAGTACCAATTCCGTTACCTTATAGATAATGTAACTTGGGAAAATGATTGGAAAGCTGACAAATATATCAGTAACGGAGTTTCAGGTGAAGAAAACTCTGTAGTAGTACTTTAAGAAGTAAGAAAACTTAAACTAAGCCTCAATTTCGGTTGGGGCTTTTTCGTTTCACTGTATACGACAAATTGAAGCGGTCTCTGTTTACACCCACGGCTCGAAAGGAATATTGAGTTAACAGCAGTAAAGCGACAAAAATCGAAGTAGTGCCGAACATCATCAATACTAACTGAATAGTCTCGAAAATCATCGATATAGTCAGAGTTCCGGTAAGACCGGCAAGAACATAGCTAGCACAGCTGATATGTAGACTCGGGGGATGTTCAACCTTTCTAATTATCTAGTTTTTAGATAGGGCATCCTTGATAATTACTTTCTGTCTATGAAATCGCATTTCAACTTCATCCAGACATTTTCTGATGGTTTTATAGATATGTACTAACCTCAAAACAAGCAGTTTTAGTTAGTTTTTGAGGTTTTAAGTAAGGTTTTCATTTTCTTTTGCTCGCCCAAAAGAAAACGAAACAAAAGAAAAGGGCGCCACGAATAAAGTCCATTCTCCCCGCAAAACGCTCAGAACCAACCCCTTATGCTTGCCTACCCACAAGCCCTGAATGAACCGCGCTATTCGTGGACAAGCTCCCCGCCGTGCCTTGAAGAATTTTCAAGTGAGCCCTAGATATATACGATAAAATTGTGGAACTTGATCAAAGAATGGATTCCAATGACCTGTCGAAGTAATTTCCTTCATACTAGCATATGAATGAAATACCGGATTTTAGCTTGACCTAATCCCTAACCCACATCTTAAAAGAAGTAGGCTCTAGTATTAATTCTTTCGTATCTGCGGTTATCTTTTTGAATGTACCATCGTCTTTAACACCTTTGATAGTATTTACTCCGTTGTTATTTGCAATTAGCTTCCATTTGCCCTCCGGTATATTCAATTTGTCAAATGCTAAGCTTTCATCAGAAACATTCATCAATACCAATACCTTTCCACCAACAATATAACCCAGCAGATGCTCATTTTTGGGTTCAATCCATTGATAATGATTTTTTGGTGTAGCTCCACTTAATTTGAAAACGTCGCCATAGCTACTGTTTCGGAAAGTGTTTAAACCTTTCCAGAAGGCAAGCATACCTTTATAGTCAAGAGGCTCTTCCTTCTTGGTTTTGCCTACATTTTCCCAAATGAATTGATTAGCGGTACGCATATTGTAGGTGTCGCGCTTACCATGCAGGTATACCTTAATACCATCATTCATTTCTTTCACTACCTCTTTCAAAGGTCCATGAGCTTTACTTCTCATAATTTCGGTACCGCCATGAGTAACTATAGGCCCCATGGTTGTGTATAGCATTGCGGCAGCCAGCTTAATGCGTTCTTCATCCGCCCCTGTGCGCCCATCCCACTCTCGATTATTTGAAAGTTGATCTGCCAAAGCCCAATTGTCATGAATGTCGAGGTAGCTTATACCGCTTGTGGTGGTTTTATCATCCGCGAAAGTATTGCTTAATCCTTTTTTCACATCTTCTCTTAACTCGCCAAGTCCACCTGCGTAACCACGATCCTTTTTTTTACTGGAGATATCAAAAACGGGTCCTTTGAATGCATTTCGACTTTCGTCTTGAAAAAATGTTATTGGCGAATCTTCTTTATACCAGTCCCAATCCGGATGCGCTTCATAGGCAGGATCATTACTGCCTATCCAAGGTTCGCCATAAACGATAATCTCATCACCTAGTTCTTTTTTAAGTGCGATAAGTGTCTGCTCATCGATTTGTCCGGCCAAATCAATTCTAAATCCATCAATGCCAAATTCTTCTATGAGTTGCTTACATTGATCAAAGAGCCAACGCTGCACCATAGGACGGTCTTCAGTCTTTACCTCATTTCCATACTCGCCAATATGCTCTAAATCTTTGGTTCGATAGTAATATATTTTATCTAGCACGTTAAAGTGAAAGAAGTACCCTTTGGCATCCATATTTTCAGCCGTATGGTTGGGCACAATGTCTATAATTACTGCGATACCTTTATCATGAAAAGCTTGAACCAGGTCTCTAAACTGGTTTCGTTCGGCCCCGGGTTCTGTACCACGCCGTCTAAATCTAGATTCAATGGCAAAGCAGTGCGAAGTACGATATCCCCATTGATAGTTTTCTTCGCTTATGCCCTGTTCGATCATATACGGGTCATTTTCGAAGGATGGTTTCCAGATCTCATCTTTATAATGAAGAAACTCCTGAACCGGCATCAAATGCACTGTATTGATCCCCAGATCCACGAGGTAGTCAAAACCAATTTTTTGACCTTTCTTATTTTTAAGGCCGGGTGTTACCATAGCAGGTATTGTTCCTGCTAAATCATCACTAACTGGCAGGCGATCTGTAAAATCCTGAATGTGTACCTCATAAGCGATTAGATCTTCCATTTTTGGGATACCGTTTTTTAATGGCTTGGCCGGGGTGGTTTTGCTCCATACCCGGCATTTACCCCAGGTATCATCACTCACTCTCGCATATGGGTCACTGATATGAACGGGATTGGCTTCATAAAAATGATTGCCCGGCTCATCCGGGCCGTGGACTGTAAAATCATAATAAACGCCCTTAAGATTTTGATCGAAGAATACCTCCCAGACACCATCAACGTCCTGTTTCATTTCAACAACCTGGAATGGCTTTTGGTCTTTTATTTTTTGATACAAATACAACTTTACGAGTTCAGCCCTTGGGGAGAATATTCTAAAGGTGGTTTTCCCTTCATGGATATTTGCGCCTAGTTCCTTATCGGAATAAAGCTGTCGAAACCAACCGTCATAAGAGCAAACGGCTTTTAAGCCTTCCGAAGGTATTTCAAGGTAATAAACCCTTTTAATATTGATTTCTCCCCTTGGCTTGATTAGCGTCTTTGCTTTTGTGTTGGGTAGTACTGTTTCGATCTCGATCTGTTCCCCTGCGGCATTTGTTAGTTTGTAGTCTTCAGGTTTGAACGAACGCTTAATTCCTTCTATTGTCGCCCAAATGGTGCGGGTATCATGTATTTCAGCCTTTAAACCAGGGGGGGTGGTGCCCATAAGAAATATGAGATTGCCTCCTCTTACATTTGTAGCTTCCGTAGGAGGATCCAACCATTTCCCTTCATTTATTCTGAATTTGAATGCTGCAGATGGAGGTATTACGTCATAATCTTTGTTCTCGACTTGAATAGACCAAAATCCATTGGCCTGTTTTTTGAGTATTCTTCGGGTATCGTTCATGTCTGAACTCCAACTGACAAAAGAACCCGTTATCACTACTTTCAAGGGCTCCTTTATATCATAAGCTTTTGGGTCAAAAATAAATGTAGTTAGATCATCAGAGACTTTATATCCCTGGATTCTTTCTTCGCGGGTGAACTGTGCCATAGACGATAATGGTATCAGAAGTAGAATTAGTATTTGGTGCAATTTTGATGTTCGTGTTGCAAGCATGTTATTATATATTAATTTGACCGGAAAGGTATGTTGCAACTTTACCTGTCAGCAAAACCCGGTCATTATTGAGTTTGCAAATTAATTCCCCTGTTCGTTTCGATCGCTGCTGAGCAGTCAAGTTGCTTTTATTGAGCATTTTCGACCAATATGGCACTAGGGTGGTATGTGCTGATCCTGTAACAGGATCTTCATCGATACCAACTTGAGGGCAAAAAAAACGAGATACAAAATCATGATTTAGACCTGGAGCGGTTACGATTACACCGCGGGCCTCGATTTTTACTAGCGCTTTAAAGTCTGGCTTAATCCGATCAAGAGAAAGCTGATCCTGAAGAACAACCAGGTAGTCAGTTTTTCCTTTGTAGCAAGCCGCTTCATCAATGCCTAGTACCTGAAATAGCCTTGAAGGCGGTATGACCTGGGCTGGATTGTCCATGGGGAAATCCATGCATAATCCATTTTCTGATTTTGATACTTGTAAGATACCACTCTCTGTAGTCTGAAAATGTATAATGGGCTCAGTATATTCAAGATGTTCAAATAGTACATGTGCTGAAGCTAAGGTGGCATGGCCACAAAGTGCGACCTCAACAGTGGGCGTAAACCACCTTAATTCAAAACCTGAGTCATTCTTAATGAAGAAGGCGGTCTCCGACAGGTTGTTTTCAGCAGCTATACGTTGTAATGCATCGTCAGGGAGCCATTTTTCCAAAGGACATACTGCAGCCGGATTACCTTTAAATAGCTCGTCTGTGAATGCGTCAACCTGATAAATCGGAATAGTCATTGATCAGTTTTATGACTTTCCTAATAAAACGAGGGGTCCTGCATTGTTGACAGCAACTTGACCGCCTTCAACTGTAAGCTTCTGTCCTGTATAATATTCGGTTAGTTCAGTTCCGTCTTCGAATACCCCGCTTACCGAAACTGTCACATTTGTACCGTCGAAATCCATGGCTACCACAACTTTATCATTATGACCTTGACCGGAAAAAGTTCTTTTAAATGTGTAGGGGGCATCCGCGATCTTTTCATGAACGCCGGCTCCTACAGCAATGTGATTTTTCCTAAACTTTCCCAGCTTAGACCAGTGTTGCTGAACATCACTGATGTTGTAGCCATTTCGTTCAACATTATTCGATAACTCATCCCAATTCATGAAACGTCTAAGGTTTGCATCTCCGTTGGTACCTTCAATAACAAGGGGCCTGGCCGTCTCATCGCCGTAATAAATTTGGGATGCGCCAGGTGTTAGCAACAGCTTAGTGCCGGCTTCAAGCACGCGCTGTCTTTCTTTATCAAAAGGTTCGCCGTCATCATGAGATGATATATAATTAAGAATGGAATAACCCTTTAAATCACCGTTATTTAAAACTTCAGAATAGAAACTAAAAAGTTCTTCTACCGGTTTGTTTGCATCGCCCTTAAAGGCAAAGTTGATCAAGCTCTCAAAACCATTGGCATAAAAATTAACCATTTGATTCTCACCCATATCAAATTGCTGTCCACTGTATAAACTATAGTTGTATACCTCTCCGCTCATATAAAATGGACTGTTATCAAGCTTTTGATCCGGATTGGCATCTTTCCAATCTTCAAAAGCGGCAGCGGCTAATACCTTAAGCTCTCCCCAAATTTCAGCCTCCGTATGCTTAGCTGTATCTACCCGAAAACCATCGATTCCCAACTCTTTGACATAATCTACTATCCACTTCATAATGTAAAAGCGAGGGGCTCTTGGGTGACCGGTGCTGCTGAAAAAAGCATCTAACTCAGCTATCTCCTGCTCATATCTTCCTTCTTCTTTCCACTTACTGATAAGAAACTCGGGTAGCTCTACAGGTTCATTGCTGCCGGTATAAATGTCGGGCAGGTTTTCAACAAGAGTACAGTTAATTGTGGTTTCCTTATTAGTAAAAGCGCAGGTTGGTCCTGTTCTTACCCAACTATCGGGCCATTGAGAATCAATGTCCGTGACTGGCCCTGTATGATTGATCACTACATCCATTAGTATTCTAATCCCGTTGGCATGAGCTGTATCCACCATTTCTTTCAATTCTTCAAAAGTTCCAAAATTAGGATCTACAGCGGTCCAGTCACGGGCCCAGTAGCCATGATAGGAGTAGGTTTTCCCAGTACCCTCATCTGTAAAGCCATGTATTTGTTCCCATATAGGGGTAAGCCAAATAGCGGTGATGCCCATAGATTCGAAATAGCCATCCTTGATTTTTTGAGTCACCCCTTTGATATCTCCTCCCATAAAATTTCTAAGTAGCGCTCCATCTGCTTTTCTATCATACATTTGATCATTCGATGGGTCGCCGTTATTGAATCTGTCAGTTAGAAGAAAGTATATATTGGCGTTATTCCAAACAAATGTTTTTTCCGGTTCTGTTGGGGTCTCTTGTTCCTGACCTTTTTCGACATTGCAGGCTATGATCGCAAAGAAGAGTAAAAGAGCTTTTAAATTGATTAGTCTTACCATAGTGTTGTTAAATACATTAATTCTTGAAGGTATAAAATTAGGTCAAAATTTGAGCGTAAATCTATGGCCTAAAAAACAATTTGAAGATCGTGCCTTGATTTAGAACAGATTCTACTTTTATGTTACCGCCATGCAAATGCATAATTTGTTTTGATAGGCTTAGACCGATACCAGATCCTTCTTTTTTAGTTGTAAAAAAGGGTACGAAGATCTCCTGCAGCTCCTTTTCACCAATGCCCGCTCCATTATCTTCTACTTCAATAATATTAGCATCTCCCGAATACGCGCGCAATTGTATCTTACCATTTTTAACGCCTTTCAATGCATGCTTACTGTTTGTAATCATATTTATCAAGACTTGTTCTACAAGGTGAGGGTCAAGCTCTATAGTGAGGTCGATGGGTTGGCATTCTGCACTAAGTTCAATGCCTGTTTTGGACAATTCTGATTTTAAAAGCTGCACTTGTTCGTCTAGTAATTCCTTAACCCGAACGGGTTCTATATTTGGTTTACCAACCTTTGTTAGCCTGCGGTAATCATCGACAAAGGTCAGCATACCATCGCTTCGCTTTTGCACGGTTTTTAATGAAAAACGAAGATCTCCGATGGTCTCCTCATCTAGCTCTTCCAATGGTATTTGCTTCCCATCTTTTTCAAGCATTGAATACATAGTATCGGTCAATGAGGAAACAGGAGTTATAGAGTTCATGATTTCATGCGTCAATATGCGGATAAGTTTATGCCATGCTTCGATTTCTTTTTGTTCAATCTCACCCTGAATGTCCTGGAAAGTGGTGTGGCGATATTGCTTATCCAGCATTATCATGGACTTAACATCCACGGATAGTGTTCTAGTATTGCCTCTCACTTTAATCTCAATAAGTTTGCGTCCTTCATCTCCGAGGCCTTCTACTTCTCTAACAAATTGAGGAGTGAGCTCTCCGAGTCTTTGTATTGAATGAATTTCTCCTATATCCAGAAGCTTTTTTGCCGCATTATTTAGCAACACAATTTTGTCATTATTCTCAATTGAAATAATACCGATGTCGACCCTATTCACGGCTTGTTGAAGATATTGTAGCTGTGCTTCCTTCTCTATTTTGGCATCTTGAATAGCATCTACTACTTCATCAAACGCTTCATGTAAATCTCTAAATGACCTGCCTAACTTTGACTTTTGGAACGAAATTGAAAAGTCATCATACTTTATCGCCATTAAAAATTTGGCAAGTTCTCGGTTAGTGTAATTAATGTAGCGCACCATTTCTATAATCTGAATGATTAGAATTACACTTAGTATAATCTGATTAAAAAACAGACGTATATCACCAAAGATCAGGGAGAGGACTACCATATTCAGTAATATGAATATGAGCCTGAGTATTACTTTAAAAGCAAAAGATTGAAATATTTTCATCCAAATTGGTTACCCATGATTAGCGGTCATAGAAACCTCACCAGGTATGATTATAATCATCCTGTAAAATGAACTAAACCCTTGAATTGACCAAAGGATTGCGTCACTTTGTGGCGCTTTTAGTATTGGTAGCTTATGGACTTTTCTGCCCCACATTTACAGGAAATATTAGACAGGATAAGTGATCTTAAAGAGATCTTAAAAGACGAAGAAAACCTGTTTAATAAAGAGTTAAGAAATGCTAATGAGCAAAATAGAGCCAGTACCAAGAACTTATTGCATTACAGGGCTCTTCGCACCGTGGACCTGACAGAATTTCAAAATGCGTTGGGTTTTATGGGTTTGAGCCGGTTGGCCAGGGCTCAACAGCACGTATACGGTAGCATCCACTGCATTGAATATATAATCAGGAGGTTATGGGGTGAAACCACAGAAACTCCAATTAACCCTGATCTTAGCATTAAAAAAGGAATAGAAACGCTCAGGCTGAATACTGCAAGTCTCTTGGGCCCACCAATGTTTAACAGAAGGGTGCGAATCATGGTGACCTTGCCGTCAGAGGTGGCCAATGACTATCAGATGGTCAGGAACATTGTGAAAAACGGTACCAACTGCGTTAGGATCAATTGCGCTCATGATAACGAGGATAGTTGGTTCAAAATGATTGAAAATGTAAAAAAGGCTGAGTCAGAATTTGGACGTCCCGTGAAGATCGCCATGGACCTGGCCCGTGCGAAAATAAGAACGGGTGGAATTCGAAAAACCTTTAAACTCAAAGACGGAGATAGCCTCTTTGTGCACAAAGAAGATCCAACAGAAACAAGACTTCGAAGGGGTATCATATCTCATGTGGAAATAAGGAATTGTTCAAGGCTGTTCAACCGGGTGAACCTGTCCTTTTTGATGATGGGAAGATTTCGGGGGTTGTAAAGGATAAGGATGAAGATCATTTCCAGGTCAAAATTAAGGGGCAACCTGAAGGAAAGAAGCTTAAACCGGACAAAGGTATTAACGTGCCTGATACAGCGCTTAAACTTGGAGGTCTCACAGAAAAGGACAAGAAAGACCTGGCGTTTGTAGCGAAACACGCTGATTTTGTTAACATCTCTTTTGTAAACATTCCTAAGGATGTAAAGGCGATTATAAAGCAGTTGAGAGATCTGGATGTGAAGGAAGGCTTTGGACTCGTACTAAAAATCGAAACAAAAAAGCTTTTGTAAATCTTACAGAATTGCTTCTTGCGGCCATGCGGTGGCGCCCTTTTGGAGTAATGATCGCACGCGGTGGCCTGGCTGTAGAAACAGGTTGGACCAACATGGCGGTACTTCAGGTTGAGATCCTGAATATTTGCAGGGCTGCTCATGCACCGGTAATCTGGGCCACGCAGGTACTAGAGAGCCTTGCGAAGAAGGGCGTACCTTCCAGATCGGAAATCACAGATGCCGCTGCGTCTTTAAAAGCGGAGTGCGTTATGTTAAACAAAGTCCTTACATTTTGGATGCCATTCGAGCCTTGGACAAAATTCTAACAGATATGGAATTGTACCAGTCAAAGTCGTCTTCACTGTCACCAAAGCTTGCTATTGAGACTAATTTGATTTGACAGGAAAAATACGTACATTTATGAATTTATTATACGTATATCTATTATGGACACTAAACTCACGCTTAAGCTGGATAAGGACATCATTGAAAAGGCGAAAGATTACGCGGCATCACAGAATAAAAGCTTATCTCGTTTAATAGAGTCTTACTTGCAATCTCTTGTGGATGAGAAAGAGGTTGCAGCTGAACCCAAAATATCTCCGTTCGTGACAAGTATGAGATCAGGAGTAAGTGTTCCTTCTGACATAGATTATAAAAAGTTATATGGTGATTACGTGGATGAGAAGTACAGGTGAAAAGACTGTTTCTTGATACTAATGTTGTAATAGACCTTTTAGGTGAGAGACTTCCATTTTACAATTCAATTGCTGTAATAGCTTCTATGTCTGACAGAAAGGAGGTTGAATTAGTTATATCGGCCCTTTCATTTTCAACTGTATATTATGTGCTGTCCAAATATGAGAACCCTACTATTGTAAGGTTGAAACTAAGTAAAATTAAGACGTTAAGTAAGATTTCAGATTTGACCGATTTAATAATAGAGAAAGGATTGATTTCAAACTTTAGTGATTTTGAAGACTCCCTTCAATATCATAGTGCTCTTGAAAAAAATTGCGACATAATTATCACGAGAAATGCAAAGGATTTCAAAAGGTCAGAATTACCATTGATGACTGCTGATGAATACTTAGTCAGTATAAAATAATCCTACGAACTATATACCATGTTTACTCATTCGCCTGTAGAGCGCAGTTCTGGTCAAGCCCAGAATTTCGGCAGTTTTTGTGACGTTTCCCTTATTTGCCTCTAATGATGCCAATATAAAGTCTCGTTCGGCTTCATCGAGTGTCTTAGCCTTTCCCTGCCCTAATTTTACGGGTGCCGCATTATTGATAAGAAGATCTACTGTACTAATAATATCCTGATCGCTAAGAATAACCGCGCGTTCAATTGCATGCTGAAGTTCCCTGATATTTCCGGGCCATTGATATCGGGTAAGTTTTTCAATGACACCTTTTTCAATAGACAATTTAGGCTTCTGGTACTTTCTTTTGTAAAGTTTCAGGAAATGTTCTGTGAGAAGTGGAATGTCTTCAATCCTTTCCTTTAATGAAGGGAGTCGGATTTCAACAGTATTGATCCGATATAACAGATCTTGTCGAAACTGCTGGTCGTATACCATATCATACAGCGGCATATTGGTGGCACAGACAAGCCTGAAATAAACAGGTATTTCTTTACCAGAACCCACTCGCATAACCTTTTTACTTTGCAGAACAGTGAGCAACTTAGCCTGTAATGGAACAGACAGATTGCCAATTTCATCCAGGAAAACGGTGCCTTTAGAACCCAGTTCAAACCTACCTGCTTTATCTTGTTTGGCATCTGTAAAAGCTCCTTTTACATGGCCAAAAAGTTCACTCTCAAAAAGGGTTTCCGTAATAGCGCCCAGGTCCACATTTATAAATACTTCATCTTTACGACTAGACCGGTTGTGGATTGCACGTGCTACCAGCTCTTTACCTGTACCATTTTCGCCTAATATTAAAACCTCAGCATCTGTTTTCGCCACTTTGTTTATGAGGCTCTTCACCTGTTTTATAGCGGCAGAGTTACCGATAAAATCTTCGTATTCCTGACTGGTTTCTTTGGCCAATACCTGACTGGTTTCTTTCAGCTGTGCTACCTGCTTTTTAGATTGTCGCAATTCCAGAGCAGAAGATATAGTTCCAAGAAGTTTCTGGTTTTTCCATGGCTTTAGTACAAAGTCGCTCGCCCCATTTTTAATAGCCTTAACGGCCAGGTCTACTTCGCCATAAGCTGTAATTAAAATAACCACTACTTCGGGATCGAGCTCTCTGATCTTTGACAGGTAATAGAAACCTTCTTCACCATCATTAACGCCCTTCTTGAAATTCATATCTAACAGAATGACATCATAATCCTTGATCTCAAAGTAACCTGGTATTTTTTCAGGATCTTCTTCTATATCCACGCTCGAGAACTCCTGCTTGAGAAACATTCGGGCGGTCTCGAGTACATCGCGGTCATCATCTACAATAAGGATATTGGCATTGGTCTTCATAACGACCAAGTTATCAAAACTGTATCGTTTTTGTATCACATGGGTGTATCAAAAACGATACATTTTTTATTACATCTATTTAATGAAACACTTATTTTTAGCTTCACGGCTACTTTTCATATGATGGCATAGCGTTTGGCAAGTAGTGTTCAAACATTTTACTATGTTCAACAACTACATCAAAGTAATACTTCGGAATCTCGTTAAGAATAAGTGGTTTTCATTGATCAACGTATTAGGTCTGACGGTAGGTCTTACATGTAGCCTTATCATCTACTTATACATAGGTCAGGAGTTGAGCTATGATAACTTTCATAATGATAGCGACCGCATTTACAGGGTTACCAGGTCTTCTGAGACGTCAAGTGGCGTCGATTATGAGGCTGCAGTTCCTTATCCGTTGATTAATGTTCTTCCAACGGATTTTACCCAATTTGAGGTGGCAACGCAGGTCCATGCCGACGATCAGATCCTGGCCACCTACAATGGAGCTAAGCATGTTATAGATAACGTAATATTCGCTGATTCAAACTTCTATGATGTATTTACTTTTCAGATAATTAGCGGCAATCCTAAGGTGAGTCTCGGACAGCCGAATACTTGTTTCATCACTTCTAAGCTGGCAGCTATATTATTTTCCAACCAAGATCCACTTGGAAAGAAGTTCAAGCTTCAGAATGAGCTTGATTTGGAAGTGGTGGGACTTATTGAAGAAACCCCGCTAAATTCACATTTGCAGTTCGATGTGGTCGTTTCGTATCCATCGTTTTCGGAGGAATATTTTGGACTTCCCATTGATCAGTGGTCGCTTTCCGCATCAGGATTTGCCTACGTAAAAACGTTGCCCAAGGCATCTTTAGATAAGGTAAATGAAGAGTTTGAGACGGTCATCAATAAATACTACAGCGAAGATGATGCTGAAGGAAGGAAGTTCTACCTGCAGCCGTTAGAGGAGATTTATTATGACTCCAATTGGTACTCAAATGCTGCAGATAATACTACTCTGTGGTCATTGGGGGTAATAGGCATTTTTATAGTTCTTGTCGGGTGTGTCAACTTTATCAACCTTTCGTCGGCCCTTGCCTTGAAAAAATCGAAGGAGGTGGGTATTAGAAAAACGCTAGGCGCCGCTAGGCGGCAATTAGTGAAGCAATCGTTATCTGAAACCTTCCTGGTCTCCATGGTTTCCGGGCTTTTAGCCATAGGTTTAACTGAGCTACTCATTCCATTTTTTAATTCCTATTTCTCCGTTGAACTTATTCTGAATGTCTTGTCTGACACCAATGTTCTCATGTTTTTGATTGCGGTGATTGTCCTTGTTACACTTCTGGCAGGTCTTTATCCGGCTTTTGTTCTTAGTGGTTACAATCCTGTAAAAGCATTGAAGAACAACATGAACACACCGTCCTCGGCAGCATTGCTTTTAAGGAAGACATTAATTGGAGGTCAGTTTGTTATTAGTCAAATACTGATCATTTGCACCATCATTGTAGCCAGTCAGATGGAATACTTTAGGTCTAAATCTTTAGGGTTTGATACTGAGGCAATCATAAACGTTGGATTACCTGATAACGATGGAGATAAACTCAAGCGTTTTCGAGATCAATTAATGGCCAATAGCAATATCGAGAATTTGTCCTTTTCCGTGGGCGCTCCATCATCAACAAACAATGTGAGCAGTAGTTTTTATCTAGCTGCTGAAGGGAAAGAAAATAAGCATGATGCTGAATTTAAAATTGCCGACTATCACTATTTAGAAACCTACGGATTGAATCTGAAATACGGGCGTTGGTTTGATCCAAGTGAAGAGGCTTTGGTAATGGAGCTTTTTGAAACGGATGATGCGGACAGGGGTAATCGGACTATTAGTTATGTGGTAAATGAAACTGCTACTAAAAGGCTTGGATTCTCAGATCCATCTGACGCTGTCGGCGAGGTGATTGTAACGGGAGTAGGAGATCTTTCCGGTGTCATCATTGGTGTAATGTCTGACTATCACCTAAAATCACTCCATCAGGAAATTGAACCTATGGTTATGTTGAATTGGCCCTATTTTTACTTTGATACCGGTGTCAAGGTATCTACAAATGATATTTCGGGGACTATATCTCATATTGAAGATGCGTATGATAAACTTTTTCCGGATGAAATATTCAATTATACCTTCCTGGATGATTCTATCGCTTCCTTTTACGAAAAAGAAGAGAGAACCTACAGTCTTTTCACGTTATTCTCGATTATTTCTATTCTTATCTCATGTCTTGGCCTTTTGGGAATGATCTCGTTTGTGGTGGCCCAACGCACCAAAGAGATTGGAGTGAGAAAAGTTTTAGGCGCTAAGGTTAGTATGATCGTTGGCCTTTTTTCCAAAGACTTTATGAAGTTGGTAGGAATAGCTTTTTTCATCTCCACACCTGTTGCCTGGTACATCATGAACATGTGGCTTCAGGATTTTGCTTATGGTATTACCATACAAGTTTGGGTTTTTGCTTTGGCTTTAGTTATCTCCGGGCTCATCACCTTTACTACTATAAGCGTTCAGTCCATTAAAGCGGCTGTTGCTAACCCTGTTGATGCTTTGAGAGACGAATAATTATAGAAATATGTTTAAAAATATCTTAAAAATATCTTTTCGAAACTTAAGTGGTAATGCTAGTCACTCATTGATCAATGTGCTCGGCTTAAGCATTGGGATCACCTCAGCGCTGATCATTGCTTCTATTATTCGTTTTGATTTGAGCTTTGATAACTACCATGAATTTAAGGATCGGACATACCGCTTGGTAACGGACGATGTGACCAAGGAAAGAAGACCTGACTCCGGTACTCCTTATCCACTACGGTTGGTCTTTCAGGATGATTTTCCGGAAGTGGAACATCTTACAATGGTGGATAATAACATGCTGAGTGGGCTTGTTTCGGTAACTACGGATGCCGGTGAGACTATTTATGAAGAGGATGCCAATAATCAGGCTTTTGTAATGCCCGATTTCTTTAAAATGTTCCGAAGAGACTTCCTGGTGGGTGATTCTGAGAAGGTATTTGAGAATGGCAACTCAGTGGTGTTATCCAAGACTTTAGCCGAAAAATACTTTGGTGATCACGTATCGGCTGTAGGTCAGGTCATTAAAATTGAGAATTTACTTGAATTGACAGTCACCGGGGTAGTCAACGACGCTCCAATGAATACGGATCTTCCATTTAACATGCTTATATCTTTTGATGCGGGTGGTGAGGAGCGCATTTGGAAATCCTGGGATTCAAGCTCTAGTTCGGTACAGTGCTATTTTACTTTAAGAGAAAACGCGGATGTAGATGAGTTTGGAGATAAAATCATTGATTATATCCATAAGCATATGCCGGAGGGTCATCCAGCCATAGAAAAGTCATACGCCCAGCCACTTTCAGACATCCATCACAACCCGGACTACAGTAATTACAATTGGCGTGTGGCTACTCAGGAAGAGATACTTACGCTATTTATTGTGGGACTGCTACTCATCTTAGCTGCCAGTATAAACTTTATCAACCTAAATACCGCCCAGGCAATAAAAAGGTCCAAAGAAATTGGCGTGCGAAAGGTCCTGGGAAGTGGCAGAGGCTATCTTGTAGTACAGTTCCTAAGCGAAGCCGCCTTAATAACTTTTGCGTCTATACTAATTTCTTTAGGAGTAATGGAGGTGGCTCTCATAGCCATAGAGGATATTATAGGTTATCCGCTACCGTCCACCAGCTATGATGGATTGCTGTTTTTGATTTTGAGTGGGCTTTTTGTGTCTGTTACTATTTTGGCAGGACTATACCCGGCGGTAGTTGTATCCGGATACCAACCCATTGAAGCTTTAAAAAACAAGATATCCTCAAGCTATAAAAACGGATTTTCTCTTCGTAAATCACTTATCATTATTCAACTTCTGATTTCGCAGGTGTTGGTGGTCTGTGTAATAGTAGTCAGTCTCCAAATAGACCATTTTATGAAAACACCCATTGGGGTTGACACCGAGGCCGTTGTAGAGTTTAGAATACCCACTCCTGAAGATGTAGATCTGGTTGCTTTTCAAAATTTATTAAAGCAGCAAGCTGGTATTTCTAATATAACTTTCTCCAACACCGGAACCAGCTCTGATAATACCTGGGGTGGTCAGGCCAGGTTTAGCAATGAGGACGAAGTAATAAATGAGCGGGTTCATGTTAAACTCATCGATGAGCATTATCTGGATACGTACGGCCTGGAGCTTGCTGCCGGTAGAAATGTGGTGATGGACACTATACCACGTTTTATAATCAATGAAACAGCCATGAAGGCTTTTGGGATCAATGATCCTGAGCAAATATTAGGAACAACAATGAATGTTTGGGGTAATGATGGGACCATTATCGGAGTTATCAAAGATTTTCATACCGAGTCCTTGCATGAACCGGTTTACTCTACGGCACTTTGGGTTAGAACTAATGGATACTATTTAGGAGCTGCAAAGTTGGTTGGAAGCGATTGGGCCCGGACTATTAATACCATCCAAAAGGAATGGGAGAAGATATTTCCCGGCTATATTTTTAGTTACACATTCCTGGACGATAGCATTTCGAGATTTTATGAAGGGGAGAGACGCATGGCCAAAACCTTCACCATTTTTGCCCTTATTGCCATCTTTATTGGGGGCATGGGTCTTTTTGGACTTATTTCCTACCTGGCCAGCACCCGGAGGAAGGAAATAGGCGTACGGAAGGCCTTGGGCGCCCGGGTAGATCAAATCGTGGGCCTATTGTCTTTTGACTTTGCCAAACTTGTGCTGCTGTCCTTTATTATTGCCGCACCTCTTTCGTGGTACTATATGAATGAATGGCTTGCTCGTTTTGCCAACCGCATTGAAATCAATGGTTGGATCTTCCTGCTGGCTTTGACCTGTTCACTAACTGTGACACTTCTCACAGTTGGATATCGCTCATTGCGAGCAGCCTCTGTTAATCCGGTAAATAGCTTAAAAGATGAATAACTGATTTAGTCATGTTTAAGAACTACATAAAAACGGCGTTTCGCTACCTCATTAAGAATAAGGCCTTTTCGTTTATCAACATAGTAGGTATGGCTACGGGTCTGGCTTGCGTGCTCATCATTGTGAGTTATGTAAAACTTGAGCTGAGTTATGATGGCTTTCACATGAATAAGGAATCTATCTACAGGGTGGCTGTTAATTGGGAAGATGACGGCCAACGCGTGAACTCTGCCATGAATCACGCACCGCTGGCAGATGTTTTGAAAGAATCGCTTTCCGGAATAGTAAATACCGTTAGGATTTACCCTAGTCCTATAGTTGGAAGCGCGGATAAACAAAATAAGATCAATGAACCCGGGTTTATATTTGCGGATTCCACTTTTTTCAGAGTATTCACATTCGAAGCCATTAAGGGTGATTTGGTGAATGCCCTGGATGTGCCTTTTTCCGTAGTGCTTAGTGAGAGCGCTGCAATTCGACATTTTGGCTCTACTAATGTTCTGGGTGAGGTTTTCTATTATGAAGATGACCGCAGACAACTGCCATTTACAATTACCGGAGTCATGTCTGACCTGCCGGATAATACTCACTTCAATTTTGACATTATTGGCTCTTTTAATTCTATGGATCAATTCATGTCATGGTACAATAACTGGCATCATCCGCCAATATATGTATATGCCCAGGCACAGCCGGATAAGCAGATAACCGACCTGCAGGAGGAGGTTAATGAGCTCGTTTATCCCCGGCTCCCTGACTATGTACAAGCAGAAAATCGTGTTTTTACTCTCCAACCGTTGACAGATATTCATCTGCAGTCTGACCTTGAGAATGAATGGAAAGCCAACTCGCAGTACCTATATATAAGGATATTCATTGTTGTGGCAGTCTTTATCCTGATTATAGCTTGTCTTAACTATGTAAACCTGGCTACGGCCAGATCATTGCAAAGAGCGAAGGAGGTAGGAATGAGAAAAACGTTAGGCGCCACAAGAAACCAACTTATATTTCAATACCTGGGAGAATCATTTTTAACTACTCTGCTTGCGTTTGCTTTAGCTTTTGGATTAGGTGAACTCGTACTTAAATATTATTTCCAATCCATTATCGAGCAGGAGCTATCCATGGGTTTTCTCTGGAGCGTTTCAGGAGTAACCGCTTGTGTTCTTCTTTATTTGACCATTTCAGTACTTTCAGGTATTTACCCTGCTTTATACTTATCAGGTTATAAACCTATTAAGGCGCTAACCAAAACACATGAGAAACCGGGAAGCAGCTTTTCTCTAAGGCGCTCTATGGTAGTGTTCCAGTTTTTTATTTCCAGTGTGCTGATAGCGGGAACTATTCTGGTAAGTAGGCAGACTGAATTCCTTAGAAATAAAGATCTCGGCTTTGATAAAGAAAGCATAATTGCTGTAAAGTTGGGCGATAAAGTATCTCAGACAAATTATCCTATTCTCAAGGCTGAAATAGAAAGGGAAACGAATGTTGAAAGTGTGGCGCTTTCCGCAGCGCTTATGGGTAGTAACAACTTTTATGGGTTTGAGGTGCGTCCTGAGGGTACCCCTGAAAATGTGGAGTATTCACTGAAAACTCTCGGTGTTGACGAAGACTTTCTTGCTACCTACGGAATTGAAGTGCTACAAGGCCGTGATTTCTCAAAAGACATACTCACAGATGAGCGGGAGGCTATTATTTTGAATGAGGCCGCAGTCAAGAAATTGAATTGGAAGGAGCCAATAGGCAAGGAGTTTGAGCTTACGGTATATACCGGTCGCGAAGACCTTCGAAAAGGAAAAGTAATCGGTGTGGTCAAAGATTTTCACTTTGCTTCTCTCTACAATAGGGTAGAGCCGCTAGTGATTTATGTAAACAAGCACCCATATTACAGTGATTATCTCTCGGTTAGGTTTAGTGGGGGTAACCTGGAGAATAATGTACAAATGCTTGCGGGGAGGTGGAAATCTTTTAATGAGGACAGACCTTTAGAGTACTATTTTGTAGATGAAGAACTGGATAAATTCTATAAGAATGAAGTTAGAAAGTCCAGCATTTTTCAGTCGTTTTCATTTTTATCCATTTTCATTTCGTGTCTGGGCTTGCTGGGTATCTCTGCTTACAGCTTGCAATTACGCACGAAAGAAGTAGGTATTCGAAAGGTTTTAGGAGCAGGTATGTCAAGTATTCTAAACCTGTTGTCAAAAGAATACCTGGTAATGGTGCTTGTGGCAAATGTAATAGCCATTCCCTTTGTGTGGTACTTTGGTCAATCATGGCTCAATTCTTTTGAATACCGCACGAACCTAAGTTTCAGTATTTTTTCAAGCGCCTTGCTTATAGCTCTTGTTCTAGCTGCAGGTACAGTATGTTTTCAGGTAGTAAAGACAGCCCTGATGAACCCGGTTAAAACATTAAAAGACGAATAACACAACTCAAAATAAAATGATCAAAAACTACCTCAAAACCGCCTTAAGAAACTTACTAAGGAATAAAGTCTACGTAGGGGTAAATGTGCTGGGCCTATCACTTGGTATAACGTGTAGCATAGTGCTTACCCTGCTGGCGTTTTATTTTACCAGCTTCAATACGTTTAATGAAAATTATGATCGGATCTATCGTATTGTAAACAGCTCTCAGGATGGCGCCGGGGGTGAGATGGATTACCAGCCCGGGGTTCCCTTACCTTTACCTGAAGCAGTTAGACTGGATTTTCCTGAGTTTGAGCAAGTAGTGTTTACTTCTGATCACTATGGGGAAACACATTTTACTATCCATCCTAACGCTGAAATACCACAGTATTTTGAGCTCAAGGACAACAGATTTGTGTATACCGATGGGGGCTATTTCAAAACTTTTACCTACGAGTGGCTGGAAGGAAATCAGGAAACGGCCCTGCAAACTCCTAATAAAGTTGTACTCTCTAGATCGGTAGCTGATAAGTTTTTCCCCAAAGGAAATGCTATAGGAGAAACTGTCATTTTCAATAAAACCACCTCTTTTGAAATAAGCGGTATTGTTTCTGACCCGCCCAAGAATTCTGATATGCCATTTGATGTAATCTTCTCTTTGGCTACCATGCAAGATAGATTAGATCGAGGAAAGTGGAATAGTGTCAGCAGCGGTGACCAGTGCTACGTCTTATTAAATCAAGGTGAAGATCCTGCTAGGTACCAAGCTCGACTAGAGCAGTTCGTTACTAAGCATTATGATGAGGAGGATACGGATAAATTTCACTTGCAGCCCATGAGTGATCTGCACTTCAATGAAAACTGGAGCAACTTTAACTATTCAAGTGTAGGTAAGCCGGAGATATTTGCCCTCTATATTATCTCCATCTTTTTAATTCTTACCGCCTGCGTAAACTTTATCAATCTTTCCACTGCGGTAGCCATGAAAAGGGCACGGGAAGTGGGCATTAGAAAAGTGCTGGGAAGTACTAGGGATCAGTTGGTCATACAGTTTCTGGCGGAGTCCTTAAGCATTGTCCTGTTATCTGTATTCGCAGCTTTGGGTTTGGCCGAGTTACTGATCATGTACGTGAATCCATTTTTGGATGTAGTACTTGACATAGATCTCACTGATCCATTACTGGTTGGTTCGTTGGCTTTAGGTACAGTGATGATTGCCTTACTGGCAGGTTTTTATCCCTCAATAATTTTGTCAAGGTTTAAGCCCGTTCTGGCCTTAAAAAATCTTATTACAGCGAAGCATAGTGGTAGGGTTTCTCTGAGAAAAGGCTTGGTAGTATTTCAGTTTTTTGTTTCCCAGGTATTTGTTATCGGTACTATTGTGGTGCTGTGGCAAATTGAGTATATCCAAAAACTGGATCTTGGTTATAAACCGGACGCTGTAATCAATGTGAGAATTCCTGAAGATGATGCAGAAAAGAAAAAAACGTTACGCAATGAGATTTCTCGCATAGTAGGTGTTGAAAATGCCAGCATTACCTTTAGTAACCCCACTTCGGGTTCAGTATCCGTCAGCAATTTTAAGGTAGAGGATGATCCGGATGATTTCTATTCCGCTATGAAATATGTCGATGAGCGCTACATTGATACATACGGAATCGAGTTAATAGCGGGTAGAAATATTCTGCCGTCTGATACACTTAGAGAAGTTATCGTCAATGAAAAGCTGCTGAATTATATCAATCATCAGGGCGACCCACAAGATGCGCTAGGTAAACAGCTCAGGGTCTGGGGGCAAAACGTACCTATAGTAGGTGTTGTAAAGGATTTTCATTCGCAGTCTTTACACGGAGAGCTAACCCCAATAATGATGTTCAGCAATCTTGACGCTTACCGGATAATTGGAATCAAGGTAGGACTTGAAAACTTTGAATCAGCAAATGGACAAATCAAGGATATCTGGAAAACCCTCTACCCTGAATTTGATTACGATTATGAATTTTTGACTACAGGCCTGGCCGAAGTGTACGACGGAGAGCGCAAGATGGCTAAGATATTTACCTCATTTTCTATCGTGGCTATAATTATCGGCTGTCTCGGACTTTTTGGTCTCGCCTCGTTTATGGTCAATCAGAAAGTGAAAGAAATTGGGGTTAGAAAAGTGCTGGGCGCTACAGTTTCAGGCATTATAGGTATGTTCTCATGGTCATTCTTCAAGCTAATTAGTCTGGCGTTTATTTTTGCTTCTCCAGCTGCCTGGTTGGCCATGCGAGAATGGCTATCAACGTATGAGTACCGCATTGATATGGGTCCTGTGGTCTTTATAAGTGGCCTTGCTATCACGTTAATTCTTGCTGTTTTTACAGTTGGATTTAAATCAGTAAGGGCAGCCACGGCAAGTCCCATAGATAGTTTGAGAGACGAATAAGCCTAAGTCCCATGCTTAAGACCCATTTAAGAATTATTCTAAGAAATATAAATCGCAGACTGAGTTATTCTCTGATCAATATACTTGGCTTGGCGGTGGGCATTGCCAGCAGTTTTGTCATATTGCTTTACGTTACCATTGAAAAAAGCTATGAAAAGGACTTTTCAGCATCTGGTAACACCTACCGCATAGCCACCAAATTTATGAGCATGGGCACGTTTGCCAATGGCCCGGAGGTATTGTTGAACAGATTTCCGGAGCAATATGACTTTGTAGACAAATATACCCGGGTGGATTATTTTGATGAGACAGTAGTCTCAACTGATTTCAATAAAACAGAGGCTTCTGGCCTTTTGATTGATAGCAGCTTCTTTTCCATATTTGATTTTAAGTTTCTTGTCGGGAATAGTCAAAATGCCGCTCGCAACTCCCATAGTATTGTCTTAAGCGAGGACTTTTCGGAGCAGCTCTTTGGTCGTAGGCCGGTATTAGGTGAGCAAGTGCTATTGGGTGATAACAAAGTGCCTGTGACGGTTACGGGAGTGATTGCAGAAACTACTAGAACCCATCTTAGGTCCAAATACTGGGTTACGAGCGTGCCTGATTTTTCGGAGGAAGAGGAAGATAACCCGGATAATCTGAATAACTGGTACTCTATAGCCTTTTGGAATTACCTTACTGTAAAACCAGGTACAGCAACGCTTGATGTACAACAGGCGCTGGATACTTTAGTAAAAAAGGAAACATTTGAACAGGCCAACAGCCCAATGACCTTTACCGAGTACCTGGAGCGCGATGATTCGTACAGGCTTTTGGCGCAGCCACTGGAAGACATTCACCTAAAAGGAACGTTAAGTTTCGACCTTTCAAAAGGTGGAAACGAATCTGTGGTAGACAGTCTTTTGGTCATAGGGGCGCTGATTTTACTAATGGCAACTATCAACTTCGTCAACCTTACTACAGCGCGGTCCACGGAAAGAATGAAGGAAGTGGGGCTTAAAAAGGTAATGGGCTCTCAACGCATTACCTTGATGAGTCAGTTCATGATGGAATCCCTGATTACCTGCTGGATTGCCATGGCAGTAGCCCTTGGCCTCTCTGAACTTTTTCTTTTTGCTTTCATATTCATTACCGGGCAGGAATTTATTTCTACTGTATTTATTGGGTATCAACACATATTGAATTTGTTCTGGATAGCTTCCGCTATTGGTTTGGTGGCCGGAGTATATCCCTGTCTACACATGTCGGCTTTTAAACCCATACAGGCATTAAAAGGGGGAAGCAGTTCCGGAAAATCAAAGGCTCATTTCAGAAATGTTCTTTCGGTAATACAATTTACTTTTTCCATCTGCTTGATTATCGGTTCCGTAGTTGTTTTCAACCAGATCCGTTTTATGAATAGGAAAGACCTGGGTTTTGACAATAAGAACATATTGATTATTGATGGGATAAGTGATCTGGGAAATCAAGCCGAGAGCTATAAGGAAATGCTCAGTTCCAGGAGTGAGGCAGTTTCGGCAAGTCTTGTTTCGCGCATGCCAGGTTCTACTTCCAGCTTTTCAATGGGTACCATTCGCGTAAGTGAAAGCGATGAACCGTTGCGCGTTACCCGGTTTCAAGGCGATTTTGATTATCTGGAAACTCTTGGGTACCGTATAACGAGGGGAAGAGATTTTTCAATTGACCTCGCATCGGACTCCAGTGCATTGATCATCAATGAAACCGCCGTTCGTATATTAGGCCTTCAAGATCCCATTGGCGCCCGGTTAGTGAACGGGCATGAAATAGTAGGGGTAGTTAGTGATTTTAACTTTGAATCATTGAAAGAGACCATCGCCCCGGCCATGTTGCAGGTCGGTCAGGGAGGTTGGTATCAGCTAGCCGTTAAACTAAATCCAAAAAATGTACAGGACTTTTTAGCTTTTGCCGGAGCTGAATGGAGCAATTTGAATAGAGAAGAGCCATTCACTTATCACTTTCTTGATGAAAATTATGAGCGGCTTATGAAAGAAGAGATCACTTTAGGTAAGGCCGTTTTGGTTTTTACCATTCTAGCCGTTTTAATTGCTTCTTTGGGACTTTTTGGTTTGAGCTCGTATATCGCTCTGCAGCGTCAAAAGGAAATTGGCGTACGCAAAGTTTTAGGAGCGTCAGCGTTAGCCATCTTTAGGCGCTTTAACAGTTCATTTGCGTTGGTACTGCTGATTTCATTCATCATTGCGGCCCCTATTTCATATTATTTTCTAAATGGGTGGTTATCCAACTTTGCCAATAGAATTCAGATTAACTATACTGTCTTTATACTGGCTGGAATAATCACTTATACACTTGCACTTGTAGTCATTGGCTTTCATTCCATTAAGCTGATTAGGCTAAACCCGGTAATAACCCTTAGAGAAGAATAACTATGTTACTGAATTATTTAACAACCACGGTAAGGAGCTTCGGAAAGAATAAAGGCTACACACTGATCAATGTCCTGGGGCTCGCTGTTGGCTTTGCCAGTGTGTTGCTAATTAGTATATACATTCATCATGAATTGAGCTATGAATCATTCCTGCCTCAGGCTAATAGGATTTATCGTATGAGTGATAGGGAATATGCGTTAACCTCTTACAATCACCTTCAATATCTCACGGATAATCTTCATGATGTACAAGGTAAAACACTTGTTTTGAACAGTGGAAACATGACTATTGGAGTTGGAAATGATATGATGGTGGAGCGTGATTTTTTATATGCAACAGAAGACTTTTTTGATGTATTCGAATATGAAATTTTCCGGGGTTCATTTTCCGAGTTCTCACAGATTTCGAATAGTGTGGTGATAACAGAATCATTAGCAGAACGTTTCTTTAAAAATACGGAAGCTGTTAATAAAGACCTTATCATTTACAGGGGTTCGGAGCCGTATCCCTACAAAGTGGTTGCGGTTATAAAAGACCTGCCGGGCAACACTCATATGAAATTCGATGTGCTGGCCAGGATACCACAGCGGCAGTTTGACTATAACCGGGATAGCTGGGGTAATACAATTTATCATGGCTATTTTAAGACCCGTCAAAATATTACTACCACTGATGTTCAAAAGCAATCAGATTTAATCTTTGCCAAACGCGCTTTGCAAAATGACTGGTTCCCCAAGCTTTCAACGCCTGAAGAAATATTGGGAAGCGGTAAATATAGTGCGCCACTGGTTCTCAATGTAAAAGACATTCACAATGATTCGAATTTACTTTTTGAGTTCGAAGCAGGTGGTAACGAGCGATATCTCTACGTATTTGCGGGTACTGCACTGTTCATCCTGATTTTGGCCACCATAAACTTCGTAAACCTTTCTACTGCTCAATCCATGAAACGGGCTAAAGAGGTAGGCGTTCGAAAAACACTCGGTTCGACGCAGAGACGGTTAATAGGACAATTTTTATTGGAGACAACTGTATTATGCCTATTGAGCGCTGCGCTGGCCGTCGGCTTACTTGAGGCCTTTTTTACTTTAGGAAAAGGTTTCTTTAACACCCCTTTCGATTTTAATGTTACGAAAGAACCCATATTCATGTTAGGTTTGATCGTAGCGGCCTTGATTACGGGCCTTCTTGGCGGCGCTTATCCTGCCTTTTATTTGTCAGCTTTCAAGCCTTCCAAGGTGCTAAAGGGGCAATTCTCCGATCGTGAATCGAAAATGATATTCCGTAACGTTCTGGTAGTAGGACAATTCACAATATCTATTACACTTGCTGTTTACGTCTTCTTTATTCAAGGTCAACTCCGTTACAGCCTGGAAAAAGACTTAGGGTTTACAAGGGATAATATAGTTATCATTGATAATAGCAGTAGTCAATTGGGTTATAACGTAAGCGCTTTTAAAACTGCGTTATTGGAGGAGAATACTATAATCAACGCTGGCTATAACCAATATGACCTATTCGCCATGAGTACCTCATTCATAAGACCGGAAAATGCTGCAGAGGACTATGAACAATTTCGATTTTATTATCAATGGATCGATGATACCTATTTGGAGACGTTGAATGTCGAGTTTATGAAGGGCAGAAATTTTTCTAAAAGTATTGCCAGCGACACAGCGGCTATCATCATTAACGAAACAGCCGCAAGGTTACTTGGATTTGAGAACCCTCTTGGTGAAACAGTGATGTCGGGTGCATCACCTGAATATCCTTTTAAGATCATCGGATTAATTAAAGACTTTAACCATCAGTCCTTTGACAAGACCGTACCTCCAACTGGATTTTTGTATTGGGAGAATACCCACGATCAGTTAACGGTTAGGCTCTCTTCTGATTTGAAAAATTCATTGGACAGGGTTCAGGCGTTGTGGTCTGAATATTCGGATATGCCAATGGACTATCAATTTCTGGATTCTGAATTTGATAAGCTTTTTAAGAGAGAACAACAACTGGGTAAAGTAATTGGCTCGTTTACTTTTTTGGCGTTTTTTGTAGCATGCCTGGGCATTTTAGGTCTTGCGGGGCATACGGCGGAGCAAAAAACCAAGGAAATAGGTATACGAAAAGCTCTAGGCGCTACAGTGGAACAAATTGTTCTAATGTTCTCAAAACGCTTTACACTTTTGGTTCTAATAGCCACACTTCTATCAGCGCCCTTGGCGTATTCTATAACGAATTACTGGCTTGAGTCTTTTGCTTATAAAATAGCTTTGAGCCCTACACCTTTTATAATGGCTAGTTTATTGGGCCTATTTCTGGTGACACTAACAGTAAGCTATCATTTAATAAAGGCTGCAAGGGCCAATCCGGTCTTGGCATTGAAAGATGAATAACTATGATCAGGAATTATCTAAAAATTACATTTCGCAATATAAGACGCAATAAGCTTTACGCTTTGGTCAATATTTCTGGATTGGCTTTGGGCATTGCCAGTTTTTTATTCATAGGCCTTTATATCTATAATGAACTGAGGTATGACCGTTTCTGGGTCAACTCAGATCGTATATATCGTGTTGATGGGGTATGGACATCACCGGAAGGCGGTTCAAGGTATGCTACAGCTCCACCGCCACTGGCTAGGCGTATTGAAGCGGATGTTCCTGAGGTAAAGTTTGCTACTCGTATCTTGAAATGGTCGGATTTTACATTTCGGCCGGAGACGGACATGGAACGAATCTTCCGCGAGACGAACGTTTACATTGCGGATCAGAACTATTTTAGGGTTTTTTCTGACCGGCTTATACAAGGTAATCCTGAAACTGCCTTGAATGAACCTCTAAGTATTATTCTTTCGGAGTCTGCCGCAAGACGCTACTTCGGCCGGGAAATGTTTGAGCGAGAAAGCTTAATTGGAAAGCACATCCTTGGAGGCAAAGACGCTGGCACACCTTGGAAGATCACAGGAATCATGAAGGACTTACCTGTGAATACGCATCAGGATTTTGAAATGATAGTTTCTATGTGGGGCGAGTTTAAGGAAAATGAGAACTGGGCATGGAATATTATGCATACCTATATTCTACTTAATGAAGAAGTGCCTTTAGTACTGGCAGAAAATAGTCTTCAAAAAAGACTCGAAGAAGTTGTACAAAGCCATGCCCTTCCTTATTTGGGAGGCGCTTCCGAAACGGGTGAGAGTGTTGAATACCTATCAATACCTATTCGAGATATTCACCTTCATTCCGACTTCCTGCGTGAAATGAAAGCCAATGGCAGTATAACTACAGTTTATATTTTCGGTCTTGTTGGCGTACTAATATTGGTTGTGGCTTGTGTGAACTTCACCAATCTTACCACCGCGTTGTCCATTAAAAGGGCAAAAGAAGTTGGAATTCATAAAGTTTTAGGCTCAAACGCCAGCGGTCTTTCCTTTAAGTTCCTGGCGGAGGCTGTGATGTTTAGCGGATTGGCGACGTTAGTAGCGCTTACCACAGTCGAATTGTTTGTACTTTATGTAACTCCAAAGCTGGGTATTACTCTTGCAGTAGGAATTTTCGATAAACCTGTGTTCATCGTTTGGATTCTTTTAATTTCGTTGATTACAGGTGTCTTAGCGGGCTTTTACCCGGCATGGATCATTCCAAGATATAAGCCCTCCGATGTGCTGAAAGGCAACATACAAGTAAGCTCAACTGGCTTTCAGGTCCGAAATTATCTTGTAGTATTTCAATTCATGGCTTCTGTTGGTCTTATTATGGCTACAGGAGTGATTAGCGATCAAATGGATTACGTGAGAAATAGTAAACTGGGTTTTGAGAAAGAAAATATTCTTGTTATTCAAAACGATCGAGAGATTGATGAAGAGCGAATTCGCTTTAAACAAATTTTATCTCAATATCCCGAAATTCAGGAGGTAAGCTTTTCTACAGGAATACCGGCTCTAAATCAATTTATGGTTAGAGATTATTTTGTTGAGGGCTGGAACGGCTCTTTGGGCCTTAGATGGTTTGAAATTGACGATGACTTTGTCAACACTATGAATATAAAACTGATAGCCGGTGAGAACTTTCAGGCGAGTATACCTTCCGATTCTATGGGTATTATCTTAAACGAAAGGGCTGTAAAAGAGCTGGGGCTTACAGAGCCCATTGGCAAAGAAATCACCATAAATAAGGGTGCTGATGATGAACGAACGGTGCGTGTTAAGGCGGTGGTACAAGACTTTCATTTTGAGTCCATGCATAACGAAGTTAAGCCGCTTGGTATGGAGTTTTTGAGGGGTTATTCAATAAAGGATTACATCAGTGTAAAGATAGCTCCGGGTAAAACGAAGAAGGCTATTGATCAAATAAAGGAAGCATGGCACACATTGGAACCTCAGGTGCCTATTACCTACAGTTTTCTGGATTCAGATTTTGATGCTTTGTATAATTCTGAAAAACAGCTCGAGTCTGTATTTAACATCTTCTCAACGCTATCTATGATAATTGCAGGGTTAGGCCTATTTGGTCTGGCTACCTACGTGGCACAGCAGAGAAAAAAGGAAATGGGCATACGCAAGCTCTTAGGAGCATCTGTCTCTCATCTTGTTTTTGTGTTGTTAAAGAACTTCTCAATACTGGCCTTAATAGGCCTTGTTTTGGCCACTGTAGTCATTTCTATAGGATCGGAGAAATGGTTATCATCATTTGCCTATCGCACCAATTTTGGTTTTGAACAATTCCTTAATGCCTTTATTGCCACGGGAGGGATCCTGGTAGTATCAGTGCTACATCAAGTATACAAGGCAGCGCTGTGTAATCCTGTTGACTCTATAAAAAACGAATAAATTAAATTATCTGAAAAGTGATAAAGAACTATCTAAAAATAGCGCTAAGGAATTTTGTAAAAGAGCGTTTCTACGGATTAATAAATGTTTTAGGTCTTTCCATTGGAATAGCATCTAGCCTTGTTATCATGCTATATGTTGCGCACGATTTGAGTTATGATGATTTTCATCCGGATGTTGATCGTACATATCGGGTAAACCAAACGCTTATTTGGTCGCCTGGCGGTGGAATTATGAGCTCAACTACGTTACCACTGGCCGGGTTATTGGCCAGTGAATATCCCGAGGTGGAAAGTGCGCTAAGGATAAACACGCCAGGAAACAGTATAGTGAGGTATGAAGATGATCAGTATAAACACAACTATTTTGAGAACAGTATTTTGGCCGCTGATTCTAACTTTTTTGAGTTTTTCGATTTTAAGCTGAAGGAGGGTGATCCTTCTGTAGCCCTTAAAGGTTTAAATAAAGTCGTAATCTCCTCCGAAACAGCGTATAAATATTTTGGGGATGAACCTGCGCTTGGCAAAATGATTTTGTTCGGCTCTGATCGAACACCAATGGAGGTAACAGGCGTTACGGAGGTACAACCTACAAACTCCCATTTCCATTTTGATTTTCTTCTTTCTATGTATTCTAATCCGAATATAAAACGCTTCGAGTGGAGTTGGATTTGGACGCAGGTAGTGACCTACGTCAAACTTCGGCCGGGTGCCGACCCGCTGGCACTCCAAGAAAAGATGAAGAGCATCGGTGAGAGAAGTGTAAAGCCTGCCCTGGCAAGTACACTGAACATGAACTATGAAGAACTGGTAGGAGATAAAGGGGGGTATAATTTTTACTTACAGCCCGTTCAGGACATTTATCTAAAATCTGCAAGTATCGGCAACCGAATTGGCCCTGTTGGGGACCTAACCTACGGGTATATTTTCAGTGTAATCGCTTTTATGATCATATTTTTGGCCTCAATTAATTTTGTTAATCTATCAACCGCCAGGGCTACGATCAGAGCCAAGGAGATTGGTGTGAGAAAGGTGATGGGCTCACTCAAAAAACAGCTACTGGGCCAATTTTTGATAGAGTCCGTGATCATTTGTACGATGGCAACGCTGGTGGGTTTCGGGCTTATGGAGCTGCTGAAGTTTGTTGTACAGGGCAATCTAGGTGTTGAAATCCATTTATCCCTTTGGGATAATCCAATGCTTTTAGGAAGTGCTTTGTTTTTGCCTTTGGCGCTAGGTATACTGTCCGGTCTTTACCCCGCTTTCTATTTAAGTTCTATTAAACCGGTAAGCGTGCTTAAAGGAAGGTCCAAATCTGACCGCAAGAGCTTTATATTTAGAAACGCTCTTGTGGTTGCTCAATTCACCATTTCGGTGACGTTGATATCATGCACGTTTATCGTGTACCAGCAACTATCACATTTTATCGATATGGACACCGGGTATGATAGAGAGAATATCATTAGTATAGACTGGGCGCATAATTTAGGACCACATCTTGAGTCCTTTGCCGAGGAATTGAAACAACAAGTGGGCGTGGATAAGGTCACGATAAGTATGGACGCCATTGGTAGAGGTAACTACGAAGATATTTTTGCTCATAGACCATCAGCGCAGGAAGAAACTGTCGCCATGATGAAGGCTGACGATCAATTTCTGGAGACTATGGGAATTGAGCTGTTGCTTGGTCGATTTTTTGATAAAAGCCGTGCAGCCGACCTTCACTCCGTAGTAATTAATGAGACCACCATGAAAATTTTTGGATGGTCCGAGGCTGACGTACTAGGGCAAGTGATAACTTATCCGGGTGATGATAATTTTGAGGCCGAAGTAATAGGTGTAGTCAAGAATTTTCACTTTCAATCGCTTCGCCAACCGATAAATCCCTATATCTTTTACCGATTAGATGCTCAGGTGTGGGGAGATAAAAGAGTAGTACTTATCAAGACTACGGGCGAAGATATGGCAGGATTATTATCTAAGGCCCAACAATTATGGAGGGATCGGGTAGATGCTATTCCTTTTCAGTATGATTTCGCTGATGAAGAATTCGCCAGACAGTATGAGGGGGAACATCAGCTTGGCGATTTATTTGCACTATTTAGCGGATTTGCACTTTTGATTGCAGCAATGGGCTTGTTGGGGCTTTCTGCTTACACCATAAGTGTTAGAAACAAAGAGATAGGTATTAGAAAAACGTTGGGTGCATCCGTATCCGGAATTGCGATCATGTTAAACCGAGGTTATACAAAACTTATTATCATATCGCTAATTGTGAGCATACCCATTGCTATTTGGGCAATGGAAAATTGGCTAAGGCAGTTTGAGGCAAGAATAAGTGTTGACTGGACTGTTTTTCTTATTACCGGGGTAATCGTGGTTTTGGTGACCTGGCTAACAGTAGGGTTTCAATCCATTAAAGCTGCACTGTTGGATCCTGTTAAAACGCTGAGGGATGAGTGAAGGTATTAACAAATGAGTTTCTATGCTTAGAAGACATATCATTTTAGCATTCAGGGTTTTTTTAAAACACACGCTTAACTCATTAATTACGCTTGTAGGCCTGTCTACAGGCATAGGATGCTTTCTGCTTCTGTCGTTATATGTGTACGACGAATACCAGACGGATAGATTTCACAAAAATTATGAAGACATTTACCACGTTAACATGCGCTACTATGTTAATGATCAACCTATGTTCAATATCCCTCCTCCGGCTGGACTATTCAATGATATATCTGCCCTGAATAGTGTTCAGTCGAGTACACGGGCTTTTGCCCCAGGTGAAGCGGTAGTGTCAATAGATGGTCAGAAATTCATAGAGAGCGGTGTTGTATTCGTTGATTCATCTTGGCGCAAAGTCTTCGATTTCAGCTACCAGAATGAAAGTTTTTCTGCATTTGCGGACCCCTCTAGAATTATTGTATCTGAAAAAATAGCAACTAAGTACTTCAGAGATAAAGAAGCTATTGGCCAATCAGTCATCATCGATAACGAACAGTATATCATTGACAATGTATTGCTTGAGAACGATGCTAACTCTAGTTTTAATGTGGATTTTCTAATTTCCTTTAACAAACGAGAAGATTTTGGAATTGACCTGTACTCCTATGAAAATGGGCATACCCCTTATTTCATCGTAGCCCAAAATGAGTATCCAGAGGAAATCAAAAAGAATATACAGGAAATCATCGATAAAAAACTTGAGAATCCTCCATTAAAGATCGAGCTCACTTCATTAGAGGATTTCTATTTTATGGGTTCTACCAATTTGAAATATCAAAATGCAGGCATTCGTGGTAATAAAAAGTTCTATAAAGCATTCGCTCTAATAGCCGTTCTAATTTTGGCTATAGCTATTATCAACTACATCAACCTGGTAACGGCAAGAGCTACTGACCGATCTAAAGAAGTAGGTATAAAAAAGACAATTGGAGTGGGAAGAAAAAGTTTGATACTTCAATTTCAGACAGAATCCCTTGTATTAACATTGATCGCGGGGCTTTTGGCAATTGGGTTGGCTGAGCTATTTATAGGTTATTTAAATCAGCTTATGACCAGGCCTATAAATGATTCCGTCATTTTAAGCTGGGAGTTTCTGTTTGGGTATGCTATAGGACTGATTTTAGTCGCAATTGTGGCGGGATTATACCCTTCCTTTATCTTGTCCTCATATAACCCGATAAGCGCCGTTAATGATTTTGTTGATAAGGTAGGGGGCAAATTATGGCTTAGAAATTCTCTCATTGCAGTGCAGTTTACGATCACAACCGTTTTGATTTTTGGATCTGTGGTCATCATGAAGCAAATGACGTTTCTTTCCAACTTTGATTTAGGTTTTGATAGTGATCAAATTCTGTCAATTAAAGCAAGCTCCGGGATGCAAAAATCTATTGTGCCGATAAAGCAGAGTTTATTAGCCATCAATGGAGTTGAAAATATATCCGTTGGAAATCTGCCCGGAATTGGATGGATGTATTCCAGAGAGTTTCAGGATGAAACGGTAAATGTGGCTATACAAAAAGTTGATGAAGACTTCTTTGACTTAACAGGCATCGAGCTACTCGAAGGCAGAGTACTTTCCGGATCAGATGCGGGAACAACAAATACAGTAATAAACAAAACCATGCGAGATTTACTGTTTGGTGATGAAGAGACATTTTTCGGGAAACTGAAGGACAGCGAGGCTAATCTTGTCGGGGTTGTTAGCGACTTTCAATTCACCTCTGCCAAGGAAGAAATCAGGCCACTGGAACTTAAAATGCATGAAAACCAATTTAGAAATATTCTTCTTAGACTGGACCGGCAGGCAAATTCCAACTATGTAATTGATGAAATGCGCAAAGTAATGGCTGATCATGTACCGGATGATATTGTTGATTTTAATTTTCTGGACGAGGACTACGACAGTCAGTTTAAGTCTGAACAACTCTTTCTTAACATCCTAAAGAATTTTACCATGATCAGTGTTTTGATTGGTGCGATAGGTTTGTTTGGTTTAGCGCAATTTGCGTTTGTAAAAAACCAGAGAAATATAGGAGTTAGGAAAATATTAGGCGCTTCAGATCGTGCCGTTATCCAACGTTTGGCGAGTGGCTTGCTATTGCCAGTGGTAGCGGCGACTATTATTGGTTTGCCCGCAGGGTATTATCTTATGACCAATTGGCTTTCAGATTATTCAAACAGGATTGAGCTGGACTGGCCTTTGTTTACTGAGACGATAGTTTGTATTGTGGCTATTTCTGTATTGACAATCTTGTATCAGGTATTTGGTGCAATACGACTTAGGCCAATTAATGCTCTTCGAGATAATTAGGACTGTTTAAAGACTTGGTTTCATAAAGGTACTTTTTGTATTCCTTAAAGAAATCAACTACCATCTCATTGCAAAATCGGCTTGGAGCATTGCTAAGAATACATATGGCCACGTTTTTACTTCTATCAAGGCCAAGTTCACTCTTGAAACCATTGGCGTAACCCCCATGGTAGATTAATGTGTCATTCGGATATTCTACTATTCTCCATCCATAGCCATAGTGACCTTTTCGGGGTCGGTCAAAATTGCCGAAGTGGTAATTCTTAACGCTTGTTCGAATTTGTGGTGTAAACACATCTTCCAAAATAGCTTCCGGGATCACGTCAGGCCTTTGACCCAGAAGGGCTTTAAGCCATTCTGACATGTCGATGATGCTTGCATTAATGCCTCCTGCAGCGGCGACATTGTAATAGGCTGGAGACAGCTTAATTGGAATATATCTTTTTCTTTTTAGTCCGTGCGGCTGTGCGAGATTACCTGAGTTTTTGATCCCCTCATAGGTGAGCGATGCCGTCTTCATATTTAATGGATTAAATATGAGTGATTTTAGTGCATACTGATAGGTTGTATCCGTAATGCTTTCAATAACCGGCTCAATTAAAGAATAGGCTACATTTTGATAACTATGAATGGCTCCTGGTTTTCTGGATAGCTTTATCTTTTTAAGTTCTTGAAATAGCCGATGACGCTTTATTCCATCTTCAATAAGTGTACTATAGGTTTGGTATGGATAACCGGAGGTGTGTGACAGAATATGACTGATGCTAATGCTATCTGCCAGGTTTCCCGGGTTAACTTCGAAATCTGAGATGTATTTGGATATAGGATCCTCCCACTCCCCATTCCCTGTTAATACCTTACCCGTCAAAATGGATGCAAAACCTTTTGAAACAGAAGCAAGACGAAACAATGTCTCCAGGTTTACCGAATCGACTCCTTTGGATGATTTTTTACCAAAAGCCTTGAGGTAGGTGATGCTACTATCAATTACGATGGCCACAGCCGCACCGGGTACGCGATGCCTGGCAAAGCTCTCTTCAAGTTTTTTTTCAAAGTTAGAAACAAACCGCTGCAGCGCCGGATCAATAACAATTGGCTCGAAGGTCTCCTCGCTGGAAGCTGCATCCGACACATCGCTTTGAACACAGCTTATTGCAGTCATGAACAAAAGTATTGTTAAAGTTTTAAAGATCATTCTTTGCACCCTCTACCCAAATTTTGGGCTCAAAACTACCAAATAGAACGAGAAGTTATGGGTTTAAATTGTAGTGTTCGTTTTCAGACACTACATTCCATAATCGGACGATAGATTCTAATATCGGACAGTAAAACGTGTCGTACTGTTATTTAAACTGAATTTACACCTTTGGCATATTTATTGGCAATCAGAGATGAAATTGCAGAAGTAAATCCAATAAGGGCATATGATAAAATTAATAGATGTAGATAAATACGTTGATTCCCGGTTTCAACGGACCTTCATTCTAAAAGGTATTGATTTAACTGTTGAACAAGGAGAATTCTTAACCATAATGGGTCCCAGTGGCGCTGGAAAGTCATCCATTATGAATATAATCGGTATGCTCGATGAACCATCACAAGGTGAATATTACTTCTTTGATGAGCCGGTTCATAAAATGAAAGAGCGAAAGAAGTCTGAAATGCATAAACACTACATTGGATTTATATTTCAGGCATACCATTTGATTGATGAACTCACCGTGTATGAAAACATTGAAACCCCTTTACTCTACAAGGGAGTTAAAAGTGCCCAGCGCAAAAGTATGGTTGCTGAAATGCTCGACCGTTTTCAGATGGTAGCTAAAAAAGATCTGTTCCCAGAGCAGCTTTCAGGGGGACAACAGCAACTGGTAGGCGTGGCGCGTGCCATTATTGGCCAACCTAAACTTCTTCTGGCTGATGAACCTACCGGTAATCTACACTCCGAACAGGGTGAAGAGATAATGGAAATATTCAAAAAGCTAAACGAAGAAGGGATGACCATAATTCAGGTCACGCACTCGGAAAAAAATGCGGAGTACGGCAATAGAGTAGTAAGGTTGGTGGACGGCGCTGTGGTTTCCGATGTGAAGAAAGAAACAGCATAACTCAAAATAATCTTTAAAGGACATCATGCGGTGCATGGTGTCCTTTTTGGAAAAAGGTCAACAATAAACAACAATGAAAAGGTATTTAATTCTTATCTGTTCTTTAATGGTATCCAGCGCTTATGCGCAAGAGCGAGGACTCTTAACATTTTCAGATGCTGTTAAAATCGCTTTAGAAAACAATGTTATCCTTAAGCGACAGAAAAATCAGCTTTCATCAATTCAGGCACAGAAACTTAATGCGAAGGCCCAGTATTTGCCATCTATAGGTATTCAGGGTAGTGGATCACGAAATGATGGGCAACAGATAGATCCAATAACAGGAAATGGAACAAATATAATTTCAGATAACTTTTCAGGTTCCATCAGCGCCGGATACTCATTGTTCAGCGGTTTTTCAAGGTGGAATAATTTAAAAGCCTCCGATGCCAGTTTCCGTTCTCAGACGGAGCTTGCCGCACGTACTTCCCAGGATGTAATAGCAAATGTCGCGAATCAATTTTTGCAAGTATTACTTGATCAAGAGCTTTTAAAGATTGCAGAGGCGAATTTTGAAAATCAAAATAACATCATGACCCAGATTCAAAGTCAGGTAGATTTGGGTGCAAGACCGGTCGCAGACAAGTATAATCAGGAAGCAATAGTTAAAAACAATGAGGTACAGGTTCTACGGGCAAAAAATGATTTACAGAACGATAATTCCCTACTTTCTCAAATTTTGCAATTAGACCCGTCCCAAAAGTATGAATTAGTCATACCAAACTGGAATGTTGATGAACTCACAAATCTCGACGAGGACTTGGATAAGTTATATGAGATCGCCATGAACAATAGGTCAGATGTTAAACAGCTGGATTATCAAACTGAGTCTGCTCGTTTCAATATGAAATCTGCTGCATCAGGATATTTTCCATCTATCGATCTTTTTGTGAGTTATGGTTCACAATATTTCTCTGTTCAAGATGATCCGGAAGCAGTGTCGTTTAACACTCAATTCTTTGATTTGAATCCTTCTTTAAGCTACGGATTTAGTTTTAGCATCCCAATTTTTGATAGGTTAAATACCTATTCCAGGCGAACTACTGCAAAAGTCAACTTTCAAAATTCAATGAATGATTTTGACAATGTTAAAAAGACCGCGCTGATCGAAGTTCAACGCGCATACCAAAATTTTCAAAATGCTATTTTGAATTATGAAGCGACTAAAATTCAATTACAATCGGCTGAATTCGCCAATGATACTCAAAAGGAAAGTTATTCTTTAGGAGTCGCCTCCTTAATTGAACTTTCACAGTCTAACCAAATTTATGTTCAGGGCCTTACGGACCTGGCTCAGGCAAAGTACACCCTGCTATTTCAAAACATTCTTTTAAATTATGCATTAGGTACGCTCAAGTTTGAAGATATTCCCTAACACTATTCATAATTTACATTCGTTTTAGCTAGTTTTGCGGTCCCTTTCAAGGAGACAGGGGTTCCGGTTACATTTGACCGGGAGTATTTTAAATCAAAAGCATTACTATTTGCCCGTTGGTAGTGTGTATTAAGGGCGTTTACCAATTATGGCTAAAGAAAAAGCAAGCACAGAGGAAAAAGTAGAAACCCCTGTCACTCAGGAAGAAACTGTGCAGGAAACAACTGAAACTGTAGCAGAGACGACAGATACAGAAAAATCACAAAAGTCCACCGAAAAGGAAGAAGCACCAAAAGCTGAAGTCGAGGTGGAAGAAGCAGCTCCTATTGAAGAAAAAGTAGAGGCCGTTAAAGAAGCTCCGAAACCGGAGAAAAAAGAAAAAAAACCAGCTCAGGAAGAAGAATTTGATTGGGAAGCCTTTGAAACCAAGGGTTTTGGAGAGGGTTATTCCCAGAAGGAAAGAGACGAAATGGCTGCTGTGTATGAAGATACACTAACCACCATTGAAGAAAAAGAGTTAGTTCAAGGTGTAGTAGTTGGAATAAACTCGCGGGATGTTATTTTAAATATTGGCTTTAAGTCTGACGGACTCGTGCCCATGACGGAGTTTAGAGACATGCCAGACCTAAAAGTAGGTGATGCCGTCGAGGTATTTATAGATGAGCAGGAAAACGCTAATGGCCAGTTGGTATTGTCGAGAAGGAAAGCAAAGATTTTTCAAGCTTGGGATACCATCACCAAAAGCTACGAAAATGATCTTGTTATTGAAGGCTTTGTGAAACGTAGAACTAAGGGTGGTCTTATCGTAGACATTTTTGGTGTTGAAGCCTTTTTACCGGGATCGCAAATTGATGTTAAACCCATCCGTGATTTTGATATTTTCGTGGATAAAGCCATGGAGGTTAAGGTTGTAAAAATCAACTATGCCAATGATAATGTGGTTGTATCTCATAAAGTACTTATCGAAAAGGATCTCGAGCAGCAAAAAACTGAAATCCTAAATAACCTTGAAAAGGGTCAGGTACTTGAAGGTACAATTAAGAATATGACGAACTTCGGCGTATTTATTGACCTTGGAGGTGTAGATGGATTACTTCATATTACAGATATCTCCTGGGGTAGAATTAACCATCCGGAAGAAGTACTTAACCTTGATGATACAGTTAAAGTAGTAGTTCTTGACTTTGATGAGGACAAGAAGAGGATTTCTCTTGGTATGAAGCAGTTGACCGAACATCCTTGGGATTCGCTTGCTAAAGATCTTGATATAGGTTCGAAAGTTAAGGGTAAGATCGTGAATGTGGCTGATTACGGTGCATTCTTGGAAATTCAACCAGGCGTTGAAGGATTGATCCATGTATCAGAGATGTCTTGGTCGCAACACTTAAGAAATCCTCAAGATTTCATCAGCATTGGTGATGAACTTGAAGCAGTTGTACTTACCCTGGATAGAGATGAAAGAAAAATGTCCTTGGGTATTAAGCAATTAGCAGACGACCCTTGGACCAAGCAGGATGTGCTTACCAAATACGCGGTAGGTACTAAACACAAAGGTGTGGTTAGAAATCTTACAAACTTTGGATTGTTCATAGAACTGGAAGAAGGTATTGATGGACTGGTTCACGTCTCAGATTTGTCCTGGACCAAGAAAATTAAGCACCCTTCTGAGTTTGTAAAAGTTAACGACGATTTAGAAGTGGTTGTGTTAGAACTAGATGTGGAAAACAGAAGACTGGCGCTAAGTCATAAGCATCTTGAAGAGAACCCATGGGATACTTTCGAAACAGTATTTACCGTTGGTTCTGTTCACAAATGTTCTATACTGTCAATTAATGAAAAGGGAGCTATGCTGGAACTGCCTTATGGAATTGAAGGGTTCTGTACTTCAAAGAACCTTATTAAAGAAGATGAGTCTAAAGTGGAGGCCGGTGAAACGCTAGATTTCAAAGTGCTGGAATTCTCAAAAGACGATAAGCGCATTATTCTTTCGCATAAAGCAGTTTACTCTAAGGTTGAAGAGCAGCCAAAGCAAGCGGTTAAAAAAGCAGCTCCTAAGAAGGTTAAGGCAATAGATAAGATCAACAGTGACTCAGAAAAGTCTACATTAGGTGATCTTGAAGCTTTAAGCGCTTTGAAAGATAAAATGGAGGGAGCAACAAAAGAAGCTAAAGCTCCTAAAAAGAAAGTAACTCCTAAATCTGATTCTTCCTCTAACGGGGAAAAAGAAGTTTAATTCTTTAAGTTTTGAATACTAAGCAGGAGTCTATAAGAGACTCCTGCTTCATAATCTTCCGGCGGTAAAGACTATTTGATCAAAGCCTTATTATTCATAATTTTGATCGACAATTAATGGCGCTGTGGCCGAGTGGCTAGGCAGAGGTCTGCAAAACCTTTTACAGCGGTTCGAATCCGCTCAGCGCCTCATTGAAGAACCAGGATTTTTACATTCTGGTTTTTCTTTTTCATGTACTTCGAATAAAAACCACCGGCTTATAACCAAGCCATTTGCAGATTTACGAATGAATCTGAGGTGTGTAAATATAATTGACTTGACGCCATATTAAGACTTGGATTGAAACCATCTGGTTTTAATGCTTATAATCCTTGAAAAACATAAGCTCGAATAATTTCAAGATCATCTTAAAGAAAAATCCCTGTTGTTTTTTTGGTAGAAAAGACGTAAAAAGATGAGCGTCACATGGCTTTCATCACTTACACGCTTACTTTGGAAAAAACCATCCAGATCTGTCAGCCCGGATAGGTCTTTGAAGTCTTGATGGTTGAGCATTTTAAATCCCATGGCCCAGTTTTCAAAATTTCTCTTATTAATATCTCCTTCTATTAGTATCCTTTGTCTCTGATGTCTTGGGTCGCCGGCTATGGTTTTATAAAGGTTTAGAACAGCTTCTTTTTCCCCTTCAAGTACTTGAAGATATTTACCACCAAGATAAACAAGCATTCCGCTAATTCCCGTTCTCTGATTATTTCGCTGACTGACCTGCGCTATTTCCTTCAAGTCATAGTCGCTCGGTTTCCCATTGGCATAGCTTACGTAAATAAGATAGTACATGACCACTTCTAGACTGTTTGATCGAATTTACTAGAAGACTTTTACAATAACAATGATTAAAATCGTGATGCCTTTTTTATGACCGAGAAAATATTCTTCGCCACTATTTTATGTCCTTCTACATTAGGATGAATACCATCGGCCAGATTGAGGTCTTGGTTCCCGGCAACTCCATCAAGTAAGAAAGGAATGAGCATGGCATCATTAGCTCGGGCCAGATCAGGAAAAATCTCCTGAAACTCTTTAGTATACTCGTTACCTAAATTTGGCGGTACCATCATACCGGCGATAACAAGAGCAACGTCTGGATTTTGTACTTTTACCTTGTCAATGATCTTTTGTAGGTTGCTTTTTGTAGATTCCAACGGTAAGCCTCGGAGTCCATCGTTGGCTCCTAGTTCAAGCACAAATACATCCACAGGCTTTCTTAATATCCAGTCTATCCTAGAAAGCCCTCCTGCAGAAGTTTCACCGCTTAACCCCGCGTTTAATATTTCACAATTCAAACCCTCTTCCTTTAAAGAAGATGCAATCAGCGCTGGAAAGGCTTGTTCTTTTGATAATCCGTAACCGGCGGTTATACTATCGCCAAAAAAAATTATTGTTTTTCTATCTTCCTGAGCGGTAAGGCTTAAAGTAAGTAGTATTGCAGTGAGTAAACCCTTATACATTATGATACTATTTGCATGTCGAAATTAACAATTCATTAAGTGTCATGTCAAACTTTAGGCCATAAATTCGCCTTTTATACAATTTCACTAATCTTTACCTGCTGCTTATGCGTTAGGTAATTGTTTAAACTTAAATTATGTCAAAAATATTGTCGGTTGAGAACCTAACTAAGTCGTTTAAAACCGGTGACCGGTCGCTTACGGTTCTTGATAGTGTTTCCTTTGAAGTGGAAGAGGGGGGCTCCATTTCAATTGTGGGCCCCTCTGGCAGCGGTAAGACGACACTTCTTGGCTTATGCGCCGGATTAGACGTATCTACTAGTGGTTCGGTATCGGTAGTGGGTATAAAGCTCAATGCCTTGGATGAAGATGATCGTGCTTACGTACGGAATCAAAATATTGGTTTCATTTTTCAAAATTTTCAATTGTTACCCACGCTAACGGCCTTGGAGAATGTAACTGTACCCTTAGAGCTAAGGGGTGAAACAGGATTTACTCAAAAAGGCAAAAGCCTGCTGGATAGGGTAGGTCTAGGCGATAGAATGGATCATTACCCTACGCAGCTTTCAGGGGGCGAGCAACAACGTGTAGCTATGGCCAGGGCTTTTATATCCTCGCCTAAGATTCTTTTTGCTGATGAACCCACAGGTAATCTTGATGAGGAGACAGCAGAAATAGTGACTGACTTGCTTTTCAATATTAATAAGGAGGAAAATACTACTTTGGTTTTAGTCACTCATAATTTAGAATTGGCAGAGCATACAGAAAGAATTTTGCAGTTGAAAGGAGGGAAGCTCGTTCAGGATCGTAAATCACGAGTAGCTTCTTAATGGATTACACAATAAAGATCAAAAAGGAAAAGAAGAGCCTGCTTAGAGATAAGTGGGTCTGGAAAATGGCTTGGCGTGATGCCAGGAATAATTTTGGCCGTTTATTCCTGTTTATATCTTCTGTGATCATTGGTATTGCCGCTTTGGTGTCTATCAATTCATTTAATATTAATCTGCAAAGTAGCATAGACGAACAGGCCAAGGACTTACTAGGGGCCGATTTGGTAGTTAATGCGAGTAAACCTTTTGAAGAGGATTTAATGGCCAAGTTTGATTCGGCAAATCATGAAAAGGCAACAGAATTGAATATGGCCTCTATGGTTATGTTCATGACAAGCACTCCTGGAACCCGGCTGGTTCGAATAGTTGCCTTAGAAGGCGACTTCCCCTTTTATGGCGACCTGGAAACTTTACCGGTAAATGCTCCTGAGTTGATGAAGTCGGGTTCTTATGCCATGTTAGATGAGAGTTTGGCTTCTCAATATGATGTAAGCTCGGATGATTCGTTGAAAATAGGGGGGCTAACATTTAAAGTGGCTGGTACGGTGAGCCAAATACCTGGCGGTGGAGGTCTTCAAGCCACTTTCACTCCATCGGTATATATCTCTTTGGCAAACCTGGATTCAACCGGATTAGTACAATACGGAAGTCGGGTCAATTACAAGGAATATTTTAAGACAACATCGCAATCGGAAACCGATGATTTGCTGGAAGACTTGAAGCCGTTGATCCGTCAATATGGTCACTCTTACGAGACTGTTGAAGGCAGAAAGAATAATTTAGGAGATGGATTTGAAAACCTTTACCGTTTTTTTAATCTACTCGCATTTGTAGCGCTTATTCTTGGGTGTATAGGTGTAGCCAGCAGTGTGCATATATACGTAAAAGAGAAAAAGGCTGCCGTAGCAGTATTGCGTTGTGTAGGAGCTTCAGGATGGCAGGCTTTCAACATATTTTTTATTCAAACAGCTATTATAGGCCTTATCGGGAGTGTTCTGGGCGTTGGTATAGGTTTACTTATTCAATTTGTCATTCCTGTCCTATTACAGGAGTTTATACCACTCGACCTTGAACTGAATATTGCTTGGGGAGCAATATTTGAAGGGGTTTTATTGGGCGTAATTATAGCTATACTTTTTTCAGTCCTACCCTTAATAGCTGTTCGATTTGTACCCCCGTTAACCGTACTACGGACCAATTACGAGGCGCTGAAGAGCTTTTCCAAAACCAGGATTCTAATTGTCTCTCTGATTATTCTCTTTCCCCTGGCATTTGCCGCTTACCAGTCAAGGAGTATAACCATTGGTCTATTCTTCTTTTTGGCTCTAATTATTGCTTTCGGATGTCTTTCCCTTGTGGCATGGTCAATCATGTCTCTGGTTAAAAAAAACTTTCCAAGCGGTTGGAGTTTTGTTTGGCGGCAGAGCCTGGCAAATTTGTTCAGACCTAACAATCAAACTTTGGTACTGGTCGTAGTAATCGGGCTGGGTGCGTTCTTGATCTCAACGTTGAATATTGTGCAAAATAGTCTGTTGAACCAAGTTGAATTCATTGGTAAGGAAAATCAATCAAATACGGTTCTTTTTGATATCCAACCGAGTCAAAAAGAAGGGGTGGTCAAGTTGACAGAAGACAATGGGTTGCCTATTCAGCAGCTTGTACCTATAATAACATGTAGATTGGCCAGTGTAAATGGAAAAACGGTTGCCACTATTCAGCAAGACACCTCAGATGCCATCCCAAACTGGGCAATTACCCGTGAATATCGCGTAACTTATCGGGATACTCTTACCGCTTCTGAAGAGCTAATTAATGGTGACCTACAACGTGTCGTTAATGACTCTATCTATGTTACCATATCTGAAGGTATGCAAGAAAACCTTGAGGTTAATGTAGGAGATGAGGTAGTTTTTGATGTCCAAGGGGTAAATATTACCACATACATCGGGGGAGTACGTGAGGTAGACTGGCCGACGGATCCACCTAACTTTATTTTTGTCTTACCTTCAGGAGTACTTGAGGAGGCGCCACAGATTTATGTACTCACAACACGGGTTGATGCCCAAAATAAAGCAAACACCTATCAGCGTGAGTTGGTGACCAGTTTTCCTAATGTATCACTTATTGATTTAAGGCTTATTTTAAGTACAATCGATGAGTTTTTTGATAAAGTATCGTTTGTAATTCAGTTCATGGCCCTGTTTTCCATAATAACAGGATTGGTGGTGCTGACCGGGGCGGTAATTAATAGCAAGTATATACGTCTAAGAGAAAATGTTCTGCTACGAACGATAGGAGCGCTTAAAAAGCAAATACAGCGGATGACGGTTTTAGAGTACGCTTACCTGGGCTTCTTTGCAGGTTTAACAGGTATTGGCTTATCGCTCCTGTCCGGTTGGGCATTGGCCATTTGGTTTTTTGAAATCATATTCTTCCCCGATATTCTCAGCCTGGGAATTATTTGGGCTTCAATTATCTTTTTAACTATACTGGTAGGCTGGCTTAATACGCGCGGTGTTGTGAATAGCTCGCCCTTGGAGGTGCTGCGAAAAGAAACCTAGAAACGGGTTATCTCCATAATTGTTGGATAATTTTAAGGTGTGAAGAAGCTAATCGTAACTTTTCTGGTCTATACATTTGGTTTGTCAAAGCTCCTTGCAGAGCCACCTAAGCTGCATTTTATCGAGAATAAAGGGCAGTGGGGTTCTGAATACTCATTTTCTGCGGAGATTACCGGCGGCAAGTTTTTTTTAGAACCCACCGTGTTTAACTTTTTATTTTATGATACCAAAAGTCATGAGAGGAAACATGGTGTCAAGGACTTTCCTGAAGGTTCCGCAGGTGAGCATCAAAGCGAAAATTTACAAATGCACTTCCTCAAGGTGTCTTTTGAAGGAGCACAAGCTCACCATGTCAGTGGTATTGAACAGCTTCCAACGCACTACAATTATTTTTACGGGAATGATCCCGCGAACTGGATAGGAAAGGCAAAGTCTTTCAACCGTGTTTCAGTCTGCGATCTTTACCAAGGAGTCGATTTGGAGGTCTATTCCAATTCGTATGCAATGAAGTACGATTTGGTTGTCCGTCCATATACCAGCCCCGAGTTAATAAAAATGGCCTACGAAGGTCATGAGTCTATTTATCTCGATCAGGGTAATTTACATATAAAAACATCTGTAAACGAAATTCAAGAATTGCAGCCCTACGCATACCAGATAGTTGCGGGGAAAAAGAAAAAAGTATCATGCTATTTTAAGTTAGTAGATAACAAGGTGAGTTTTGAATTTCCGCTAGGATATGACAAGAGTTTGGAATTGGTAATAGACCCTATTTTAATTTTTTCAACCTATTCCGGATCACCGGCTGATAACTGGGGTAATACCGCTACTTTTGGAGAGAATGGTAAGCTGTATTCAGGAGGAATTACCAATCACTTTGGTAATAATAGTGAAGAACGAATATTTCCTGCTACACCGGGTGCTTTTCAGACTACATGGGGAGGCTTATGGGATGTAGCCATATTCAAATATGATTCTGCTGGAACCATGGTAGAGTATGCCACCTATCTGGGAGGGTCTGATGTTGAGGTGCCGCATAGCATCATTATGAATAGGAGGAATGAATTGGTGATCTACGGAACTACAGGTTCCAATGATTTTCCTGTTACCAATGGCGCTTACCAAACTATGTTTATGGGGGGGGCGACCATTCAAACTACTTTTTCAAATCCCTATTCGTCAGGGTCGGATTCATTTATAGCAATTTTAAGTGAAGACGGTAGCGAACTTGTAGCCTCTACGTTTTTTGGGGGAGACAGCAATGATGGTATATCTCCTACGTCAAGCCAATTGACAAAAAATTATGGCGATGAGCATAGGGGAGAGGTATTCTTGGATACAAATGATAACGTTCTTGTTGCGGGTACAACCAGCTCACAAAATCTGTTTGACGACATTGACGTCTCATTTAATAAAATCTATCAAGGAGGCGCCACCGATGGGTTTATAATCGAACTATCTGACGATTTAACCCATTTGAATTGGGGAGGGTATCTTGGTGGGAGCATGAGCGATGTTGGCTTGGGTACGAAAGTTGACGCAACCGGCAATGTTTATGTTACGGGTGGTACAAACAGTCCTGATTTTACATTACCAATGAGCGCCGTTGACGATAGTTATAATGGGGGAATTGACGGGTGGATTGTCAAAGTCTATAATACCGGGGACTCTATCATTACAGGGACCTTTGTTGGAACTGCTCAGTACGATCAATGCTATTTTATTGACCTTGACAGTGATGGAGGTGTTTATGTGTATGGTCAAACCGATGGAGTATTTCCAAACACCACAGGTACGAGTCTGGGTAACGGGCAATTTGTACAAAAGTACGACGCCGACATTTCTTCCACGGTTTTCTCTTTTACATTTGGAGGTTCAAATGGAAACAACCCCAATATATCACCTACGGCATTTCTTGTTAATGATTGCGACAATTTATACCTGGCTGGCTGGGGAAATGATCGTGCGGCTTTTAGAGGAAATAATTATTTAGACCTGACCTCACAAGGTCTACCTACTACAAGCGATGCACTGAAAACTACTTCTACTGGTCAAGACTTTTACCTGATGGTTATGGACGCTAATGCTTCGAACTTGCTATACGCGACATTTTTAGGTAACGATTCAGCGTTTGTTCATGTAGATGGAGGAACTAGTCGTTTCGATAAGAGTGGAATAGTCTATCATTCTGTCTGTGCGAGTTGTAATGGCAGCTCCACTTTTCCAACCACACCCGGAGCGCACTCCACAGTAAATGCCTCTGGCGGAGGCTGCAATAATGCCTCGTTTAAGTTTGACCTTGCTTCACTAAGAGCGGATTTTACTACTAATACAATAGGGTTTGATAATCCCGGGGTATCTGTTGTATGCTTAGGCGACCCTGTAGTTTTTGAAAACAGAAGTATCGGTGGGCAACAATTTGAATGGGATTTTGGCGATGGGTCTCCTGGGATTACACGTCAGGACACAGCGTTTGTTGTACATAATTATAATAGTATTGGTAATTACACCATTCGCTTAAGAGCATTTGATCCAAATACATGCATTTCCGAAGATTTTGCCTTTAGAACAGTTCAAATAATCGATCCTATTCTTTTTGTAATGGATGACAGAGCTATCTGCTTTGGAGATGAACTAAGACTACAGGCCTCAGGCGCCCAGTCTTATTCATGGATAAGTGAAGACAGTACCTTCACTTCTAATGAGCGCACTCCACTTATTCAGCCCGAGGTCGATACCCGATATTTTGTTACGCTTGGCTCCGGAGGCTGTTTTGAGATAGATACTGTTGACATTAGAGTAATACCAGAGATCGTTGTCGATTTCTCAGTAAGCAGAAAATATGACTGCTGGACAAGGCCAACTATCGAAGTCATTAATAACAACCCGGGGCAAGACGCACAATTCTTGTGGTCATTCGGAGATGGTACAACAAGTCTGGAAGATAATTTTGTCCATAACTATGAAAATGACGGGACCTATATTATTTCACTTTCAGCCCAGAATGAGTTTTGCTTGTTTAATGAGAATTTACAAGTTGACATAACTACCATACGGGTACCCAACATAATTACACCTACAGTTGAGGGAGATAATGACACCTTTATCATTGAGGCTCCGGATAGAGTTGTTTTAAGAGTATATAGCGAATGGGGTAGACTTGTTCTGGAAGATGAGGACTACCAAAACACGTGGGCAGGAGCAGATATATCAGCCGGTGTCTATTACTATGAAGCTCAAATAGAGAACGAAACTACCTGTAAAGGATGGGTGCAGGTCCTTAAATAAACTATGGGACTTTTCCGGGACTAAGCTTCCGGGTAAGCTTTTCGACACTTGTTACCAGCTTCCTTAGTAAGTCATAGTATAGCGCTATACACAGTGTCAAGGTCATCAGCCATATAATGGCAAGATTGAAATTCAAAGTGTTAAACTTATTACCCAGAATATGCTTTTTTGGAACATAGAATGGTTCTCTGTAATCCAGGAAATGATCAGGTTCCGGGTGTTTATAAATAGGAAATATTATTTGAACGAGTTCATCCTCCGTTTCTACAATACGGTGTTGCTCATTCTTTTTTGTCACGATTTCAGCAATGGCTTCATTTCTATACCGTGATTTAAAAGCTTCAAAAGACCTCTTTTTTTCAGGAGTATCCGTCATCGAGATTACGGTGTGTTCTTTGGCCTGATCAGCTTTATTATATCGATTTGAATAGTAACCTCTGAGGGACTCGAAAAATTCAAAGGTTTTATCGTAAAGGACTGAATCAAAATCGTTGATATTCAGGTTTTCTACCTCAGGGAATTTACCGGTTCCCACTTTTTCTAGTTCTTGTTTTACTTCGTTCCTTACCAGGATTAGACCATCGGCGATTTGTTCTTGGACGGTCTTATCTTTATTTCTAAAATTATTTAATGCAAACTGAAGCTTGGATTCCAGCGTGGGGAAATAATAAATCTTTTTATAGTCTGCCTCGGCCATTACCTGCTCGTAGGTATAAAAGGTATCCTCGTATTCATTATCCTTGAATTGTGCTACCATTGCTGCCTCAAAAGCCCATCTTGAGGCCATTAAATCACCGACTACGGGCACTTTACCTGTTTTGCTTAGATCAGGGTTCAACTTGTCAAATTTTACAACTACTCCACTCAACACCAGCTGTGGTATAAGAAGGATGGGAATGAGTATGTAAATTGTCACCGCAGAATTGAAGGCCGAAGATACATTCAGTCCCATTGTATTTGCCATACAGGATGTGGTAAACAATATCATCCAGTGCTCGATCAACATATCATGTATCTGAAGTATACTGTTTCCAACGAGTACAAAAGTTAAGGTTTGTACTGCTGATAGGCTAAACAAAATAAGTATTTTGGATAGTATATAACTGCTTCTGCTAAGATGGAGGAATGCCTCTCGCTTTAAAATCTTTCTATCGCGGATTATCTCCTCAGCGCTAACCGTAAGCCCCATAAAAAGGGCTACAATAATGCTCATTAAAAAGTAAGCAGGTATGTTTAAGTTATGGCTGAACGAATAGCCCGCATCTACGGTATTATGCGTGTTGTAATACCTTACGATATAGCTTAGTATAAAGGCAAGTACAGGCGCTTCTAATAGATTGATTAATAGATATTGTTTGTTGCTGAGCTTGGAAAATACATCTCTGGCAGCGAATAGTTTGAGCTGCTTAAGTCGGCTGGGAATATTAAGTGTAGAATGAGGAGGTTCGATAACAGTTTTAATAGGCGTTAGTTCTGCTCTTTCCTTATAAAACTGGTTCCAATGCTCTGGTGATATTTTTCTATCATTAGTAAAATTACCATACTCATTAACTACACGAGTTTCAATAATATTAAAGATTTGTTCTGGATTTACATTACCACATTCAGGGCATTCCCCGGTGTCGCTATTTATTAGATTTATAGTTTCTTTGAAATATACAACCGCTTCCACAGGATTACCATAGTAAATTTGATATCCACCTGTATCAAGTATCACCAACTTGTCAAACATTTTGAAAATATCTGACGAAGGCTGATGTATGACAACAAAGATCAATTTACCTTTCAAAGACAGCTCTTTAAGAAGATCCATAATGTTTTCAGAATCTCTTGAGGACAGTCCCGACGTAGGCTCATCAACAAATAAAACGCTGGGCTCTCTTAGTAACTCCAGCCCAATGTTGAGTCTTTTACGTTGACCACCGCTAATTGTCTTTTCAAGTGGCGATCCTACCTTCAAATCCCGAGTCTCCGAAAGACCTAAGTTGTCAAGCGTCTTTACCACCAGACTCTCTACTTCCTCGATGTTTAAATGATCGAAACAAAGTCGGGCAGCGTAATATAAATTCTGATATACGGTAAGCTCTTCTATTAATAGGTCATCCTGAGGTACAAAGCCAATAACCCCCTCAACTTTTTCGGGCTCCTTGTGAATGTCAATACCATTAATTAGGACTTGCCCTTCAGTAGGCGCCTCTGTACCATTAAGTACATGTAAAAGAGTGGACTTACCGGCGCCGGACGCTCCCATTAAACCTATGAGCTTACCGGATTCTTCCAGAATGCTCACATCACGAAGGCCTAGCTTACCATTCTTGAAACGAAATGATATATTTTTTGCTTCAAATGTACCGGACTGATCATCTGACCTGGTAATAAACTGGCCTACGACGTCACCAAAATAAATGGGACTCACCTTATCGACTCTGATGGTAGAACCAGTAGCAAACACAGCAATTTTCTCTTTTTTAAGAGCTACTCCATTTAGATAAACGTTTTCATCGCCAAAGTACTTTAGAAAATAGGCGTCGGCCTCACTTAAATGAAGTAAGGCTACAAAACCAGACATACCATCACGTGTCACGTGCTTAACTGATTTTAATTTTTGCTGAGAACCGTCTATTATTAAAACCTCGGGATGATCAAATGAATTTGGTTCTTTACTTATTACGAATGTTTCTATTAATTCAATTTCCTTTTCGGAAATGTTAAAGGATTGCCCTATGGACTTTACGAGTTCTTGCTCTCTATCAGAAATGTGGCCGTCGGCGAGGATTATGCCCACTAACTCCAAAATGATAACTATTTTTTGTTTTTGCGTTAGTTCCTTGTTGATTTCATTACAGATATCAGCTATATGCTTGCGCTCTTCTTCCAGATCACTGACATTGATAATTGTTTCGCAATACAAATCAAATTCGGTCAAGTATCTTTCTACCGAATTTTTATTAAGATGGTCGTTTAAAAAAGCTTTGATCTGCTCTCTTTCCTGTTCAGTGACTGCATCCTCTTTCGCGACAATGGCAAAGAGCTGGATGATGGCCTTTAATAGCGGTTCGCTCATTTAGTATACTTTAAAACTCATAAGATACACCATTATTAAATTAAAAAGGAGCGGTAATTTCCGCTCCTTTCTAATTCTTCCTGAGAATATGCTTATTCAATTATCCTTGACCGGATCTCTGCTACCTTTGCTGTTATTTCAGATAGAGTTTGATCTGAGAGAATGAGATCTGCACGATTGTTTTTTATTTGATCTTCGATATTTAAAGATTCGTATTTAGTACTTAGATCTTTAAGGTCCGCGACCAAACCGTTTACAGGTTCCGTTTGTTCAATACTCTCAAGCATGGCCGTCAGATCTTTCACTGATTTTTCCTGTTCCAGAATCACCCTGATCAATGGTGTCAAAACCAGATTTCGACTATCTTCCGGTAGTATGTCTTTTGGGTAGGTTTCTATAAGCTCTGTGGAAATGAAAAGCCCTTCAATAAAACTGCCTGAAATTATAAGAGAAGCCAATTTACTTCTATTGTCATCTTTTAAATATTTATCTGTTTTATTTATGGTTTCGTTAAGTAGATAAGCCAACGAATCTTTACGAGACAAGTTGGCTTCAAAGCGCTTAATAAGTTCGGTATCGAATGAACCTGTAACCCCTAAATTATCTGCTAATTTTTTAGAGGAACTCATGTAGGTAAGCGCTTCTTGTACCTTGTCATATGAAACCAGGTAGCCAACATCCGCTGCAAATACGCCCAGATTCAGCGCGGCCACATCATTTCTTGAGGAGTATCCCTCTGCTTTGTTGTTATCATTGATCAGCGCTTCATTGAACTCCGCACCTGTAGCCTCCAGGAGAAAAGGTATTTCCGATGGAGATGGAATTTCATAAACTACTTCCTGAATGCTTTCTTTTAATTGCTCGTTAGCCTGTGAGAATTCCTCAGAAGAAGCCTCCTCCTCCGTACTTTTAGGACCACATGAGTACATACCCAAAAGAAGGGTCAACGACAACAATCCTGCAAATCTAAACTTCATAGTTTTTTAAGGTTAGTTTTAGAATTTCCAATTTTAATATATTTTTTCGGTGCATGAAAATAATGCTTCATTAATTTCCACCGATAAAATGCTTTCTACCTTTTATTGTTTGACTAGCTCAATATTCAAAACAATATTAACAGTTTCACTCACAATCAGTCCTCCGCTATCCAATACATCGTCCCACTTTAATCCATAATCAAATCGGTTTATTTTCCCCTTAGCGGCAAAACCTGCTTTTTGTTTGCCGTTAATGGATACCAACCCACCAAAGTTGGCTGAGAGTGATATGGGTTTTGTTACATCTCTTATGGTTAAATCGCCTTGAATGGTATATGTGCCATCTGCGTTTTTCTTGAAAACCGAGCTTATGAAGCTAATGTTTGGAAAGGTGTTAGCATTGAAAAAATCATTTTCTTTTAAATGTTTGTCCCTTTCTAAATTGTTAGTACTGACGGTGTTGACATCAATTGAGGCATTGATTTTAGCGTTTTGAAAATTTTCTCTTGAGCTAGTCACGCTCCCTGTAAAACCGGTAAACACCCCTGTAACCGAGGACACGGTCATATGAGATACTTCAAATTGCACTGAACTATGGGCAGGATCTACCACCCAGGTAGTCTGACCATACGAGATAAAGCACAACACACTGAACAATACGGATATAGAATAATTTTTCATATTGAATTTTGCTTAAATGGACCTTATTGCCTAAATAATTTAACCAAAATTCTGCTTAAAACCTATACTCTAAATTGACTAGAATTGGCCCTGGCTATCTCCACTACGCTCTATATCGTTGTTACGGATTTTACTCCTGCGTTGGCGTTGCTTGAAGTCCAGCTTACCAAATTTGTAACTAAAATTAATGCCAAAAGATCTGAAAGGTATGAGTGTTTCACTTTCTTGAAAAAAGGTGTCGCCTGAAAGTTCGCTGCCGAATGACTTATTGGGGAAGAACGGTTCCACAATCCGCAATCCAATGCTGCCGCGCTTTTCCCAGATTTGTTTTCGTATACCCATACTAAAGATGGAAAATGAAGGATTCACCCCTTGTAATGTTTGTCTGGGAGCTCTATAGAAACCAAATATATCGATTACCCAATCATTCGGCAGTTTAATATTAGAATTGATATTTCCATTCCAAAGTACGGCTTGGTTGGTAACCCGTTGATCGTCGATAGTACCCGTGGCGTCATATGTGAACAGGTTGATGCCCCCGCGTAATGTCCACACTTTAAGTAGAGTGGCCGATGTAAAAATGTTTGTACCTACCGAGTTTGCTGTTCCCACATTTTGGAATGTCGTTCTACCTACGCCTTCGCTATCTACCAGTAGTACACTTTCTATGATATCCGTAGTTCGTCGATAGAATAGTGAAACATTAATAGACATTTTCTTAACGAAAGTACTGTAGGTAAATTCGTATTGATCGGTAAGCTCTGGCTCTAACGCCGGATTGCCACTGCTGACATTTAGATTATTCAGCCGGTTTTCAAATGGATTTATTACCCTTAAGCTAGGCCGCTGTATTCGCCTTGAATAACTTACTTTTGCACTTGTTGTCCGTCCAAACTTTCTGTTAAAAGTTAAACTCGGTAGAATATTCTCGTAATCGTTAGAAAAGGGTTCAATATCATTATCTCTGAACCTCCCTGCGATTTCGGTGAACTCATATCGAGCGCCTGCAATCAGACCATAGTTTTTACCAATTTTGAAGTTACCACTTGCATAGGCGGCATACACGTTTTGGTCATAGTCAAGAAAATCTGTACTTTGTTCATCAACCATATTGTTCTCCAAGTATCTGAAGTCACTGGTAACATTCCGGCGCACCATTTTAGCTCCCGATTCTAATTTAAGATTATCGTTTACAGGATGGGTATAATCAATCTGATAGGTAGTTTCAGTATTATCTCCATCATTAAGGCTTCTTTCATCTCTGAATAGACTGGTATCATCGCTTATCAAATCGTTTTGCTTTATTCTAAAGTCTTGATCCTGAACGTTACCATCTATTTTGTAAGAAATGGCTATTTCTCGCCCTTTTTGCTCGGGTACCTTATAGATGTAATCCAAAGACCACTCATATCCGCTGAATAGATTCTCCGTCTCAGTGATTCTATTGTACTCTTGAAAAGTATTATTAGCAGGATCGGAAAAATCCGCAATCACATCATTATCTCGGTTACTGGAAAAACCTCTCAACCGGAATGAACTTGAAAGACTGTGAAATGCATTGAAGTCATAAAATGCTGAGGCTGTAGTAAAAAAACCTAACCGGTCAGACTCATTATCTCCGTTTTCCGTGAGGGTGCGGGTTTCTGCACCCACATCATCGCGCCGTAAAAAATAGGTGGATCCATTTCTTGGAACACTGTAATAAGCGCTACCATTTGCATTAAACCCAAAGCGTCCTTTTCCGGCTGTAATACCCAGTACTCCTCTATTAGATAGGTTACCCGCCGAGAGATTTACGTTTCCGGTAAAACCCTCGACATTAGCCTTTTTAGTAATGATATTGATAATGCCGGCGGTACCTTCGCCATCATACTTTGCAGAAGGTGAGGTTATAACTTCTACGCTTTTTATTTGATCTGCCGGAATGGCCCTTAGCGCATCTCCCGGATTTCCGGCAAACATGCTTGATGGCTTCCCATTTACCAAGATTTGAACATTCTGACTTCCTCTGAGAGAAACGTTACCTTCCAAATCCACACTTAATAAAGGAGCCCTTCGTAGTACATCTGAAGCATCTCCCCCGGCGTTTGCAACGTCTCGTTCGGCATTGTATACGATCTTATCAATCTTGTTCTCTACCAACTCACGTTCTCCTTCAACCACCACTTCGTCAAGTTGCTGCAGGTTGCCAGCCATTGAAACCGTCTCCAGGTTCACATCCGGCTTTTTCTCTGTTAAAGTCACCGGAATTGACTTTGCCTCATAGCCGATGAATGAAATCTTCAATTCGTAGTTGCCCACGGGCACATTGGACAATTTGAACCGGCCGTCTTCATCCGTAATAGTACCGTTGATGGTTTTGTTTTTTGCAGGATCAATAAGCGCAACAGAAGCAAACCCTAAAGCCTCCTTGGTACCATTGTCAATCAGCTTACCCGCAACTTTGCCTTTGATTGATGATGCAGCTCCACGACTGCCCCCATAGCTACCGGCGGGTCGTTGAGCGTAGGTAAGAAAACAGCACGCTGATAAGATGATTGTGAGTAAATAATGTTTCATCAGTTCTCCGTTGATCCACAAAGTTGAACAGATGAGCAGGCTTTTGGTTATGGCCATTTATTTCAATGGATAAGCATTAAATTAAATGAGGATCTGAAATGATGAATGGTTTAGTCAGTATTATCCGAAGGCCAACGACTTTTAGTGCCCATTAGAACAGATAGAAAAATACGAATGAAAGAATTCAAGTTAACGTTAGCCGGCGGAGCTAAAACCAGAGGCCCAACAGATGAGCGCTGCTGGTACATTTAAAGTTAATTCATAACGATATGAACGTGTCCAACTTGTAAGAGTGAGCAGCTACATTTTTAGATTTTATGCCTGTGTTTCACCCGGGCCTGCCTCAGCGGCAAAACTCTCAAGGTTGGCTATCTCCTGATCAATGGTCCAAAGGCCAATTCCTTCTTCTCCAATAATATCAAATAGTTCTACTGCTCTTCGGGCAATGGTTTCTTCCTCTCGCTGTTCGGTAACAAACCACTGTAAGAAATTAAAGGTCGCAAAATCCTTTATTCTGAAACAGTGATCCGCAATGTCATTAATTGACTTGGTAACTTCAATTTCGTGATCCAGAACATCTTCAAACACCTCTCTTAAAGAGCTAAAATCGTTCTTTATATCGCTAATTTCGGGTTGCAGGGCGTGTCCTCCTGCTTCGTTAATGTACGAGAAAAGTTTAAGCATATGCTGACGTTCTTCTTCAGAATGGCGGTATAAAAATTCAGCGGATTTAACATAACCTCTTGTATCGCACCAGGATGCCATGGAAAGGTATCTGGCAGAACTTAAGCCTTCCATTAAAATCTGTTGATTGAGTTTCGCTTCGGTTTCTTCTGTGAGCGATCTGTTTGGCGTTATGAATTGCTTGATCATAATATCGTGGTAAAACCCAAAGTTAATGATGTTAATGATATTAAAAACAATCACGACCCCTCATGGTTATGCCTCCGATGCTTATTTGCTCTCCAAGCTACTGTTTAAGTAATTTTCAACGGAATTAGCCACCTTTTTAGCAGTCTCTTGTTGCGCGTCCGCTTCAAGTTTATGAGAACTTATATTTCTATTTTTTGATTCAAATAGTTTTAAAAATGCTATCCTTTTCGGTCCTGATTTGTAGATCAAGTCACCAACAACCGGATATAATTCCGCATAACTGCCATTGTATTCTGCATACCTGATGCTGTTTAAATGGTCATGGGTTATTAGATCAGAATGGAGTATTTCACCCCTTTCTGTAGATACGAGTTTTATATTGAGCGCAATAAATAACCTATTGTTCTGGATGAATTCAGAATAAAATACAGGTTCATATTCTATCAGGCCACCTATGTTCCGTTTTTTGTAAGCCGTTTTTTGCACTTTGCTAGGTGTACCTGCTTCCATATAATAATTAGTTATATTCAAAAGGAGTATTGATTCTGCGCCAGTCAGTTCTCCAACTTCTGCGGCAGTTTGATCATTTAACAAGCCAGATATTCCTAATTTTTGCTCATCAATAATAACGGATAATTCACTTCGTTCAACAAGTTGAATAAAAGGGCTATCACGCGCGCTCAGAGCTGCGATTATCGCTTCCCTTAAGCTATAATCATAACCGTGAGATTCAATGACGCAGATAGTCATTTTGTGGCTTTCTTTGATTCTCTTCATTAGCTTCTGCGCTTCAAAATAGTCAATGTTATCCGGTTGAATTTGAGTTAACAATTGCCATGCTCTTGAGATTTGCCGATGCTCTAAGGCCACCTTAGCTTCCTTGAAAACGGGGGCTTTAAGAATTTCCTGGGCCTTTATTTTAGCATCTTTAAAATTTTCGTCGACTTCAATAATTCTGCTGAACAGATCGCCTGCCCTTTCGTAATTACCGCCTTCTATGGATCTTACCGCATTGGTATACCATAGTGATAAAGTACTCTTTTTGTAACTTTCGAGTTCATTTCTATTTGATTCGTTTAGCGTACTTTTTATTCCAAAATACTCAAGTTGCTTTTGATGCCGTTCTATTTGTTTTATGAGCTTCAAAACATATGCATTACCGTAATTACCTTTCAAAATCAGGAAGTCGCTCAGCCATTCATCAGTTAATTTGATGGAACAACGGATCATTCCATCACGAGTGACCTGCTTGGTGGTATTGCGGTGCATTGCCTCTACATATTTGGCAAAGGCTTCCTCATGTCGCCCCTGGTTTTCTAATGCAGCAGCGTCTTTCAAAAGACGCTTTTGACCAACTCCTGTAATAGAAAGCCAAAAGACGCCCATTAACAAAAGAACCAAGATTTTCATCGACCTTGAGTTAGCCGCCTACTGATTTTCGAGAAATTCGTTCAATTCCTCGACAGACTCGGAATAGGTGAGGGCATCGTTAAGTTCGTAGTAGTTCTCTCTATTTGTGCAGTTGGCATATGCCAGTTTGGCAACTCCCAGCTTGCCCTCTTCGTAGGTAAACAGCCCCATGAATCGCTTGATCTGGTTGACAGACATGCAGTGCGTTCTGGCGATTTGCTTAAAGACAGTCATCTTTTCATCTGAAAATGACTTATTTTTTATGGATGATGAAGCCCTATTAAACCCATCTGACGACATTTTAGTACAGTCCGGAGTCGCAGGTTGAGTAGGAGCATTTTCATATGTTTGTGCAGGTTGCTCCTCAATTTCTGTAAACTGATCGCTGATGTTTACATTCAGGTTTAGACCTGTATCATTGGCGGATATATTTACACCAACATTTGCTGAGTTTGAAGTGCTATTTGTTGAAGTAGTAGCTTGAATCGTAGATGTGTTGGTTTGGGTGGAAGCTCCGTTGGTCTGCCTTACCTCAGCCACCCTTACGGTTTGCGTTTCAGTTGCAAGCGGGACAGAACTCACAGCTCTAAAAATGTATCGACCTTTTTTATTTTTTTTGATGATAGAAGTCATCAGCATATTGGCATCTATCATCATGTTCTGTTTAAGCTCAGGTGCGCCGTCAATATTAAATTTTACTTTGATCTGCACGAAGTCATCGGTGATGCCTTTAGCGATCACTCTTGATTGCGGAGTTGTATTTATTTGATTTCCACTCACATATAAAGTGAAGTTTTCACCTTCCTCGGTAAAGAACACTAAATTGGATTGTGCAAAAAGCTGCTGTGCGGCAAGAGTGAATAGTAAGGAGTAAATAATCTTCTTCATGGCAAGTATGGTTTTTACAGGGCTAAATACCATAGAATGGTCTGAAGAAGGAATTTTTACACCCCTACAATATCTCTACAATGCGAAAATCAGACGCTTTTCTTCAAAGTTTCTGCAAGATCTCATTGAGATTCTCTGCACTTTCAAGCCCCATTTTTTTTCGCAGCCGGTAGCGGTTCATATCCACACTTTTGGGCGAAATGTTTACCACTGAAGCGATATCTTTTGAAGTAAGATTGATCCTGATCAAAGCGGCAAGGCGTTTTTCAGACATGGAAAGGCCCGGGTATTTGGTTTCTAATCGCTGGAAAAAAGCGTCGTACACATTCTCCACATGCTGGTGAAATTCCTCCCTCTGTTCAGTAATGCTGAAATGGGATTTCACCAGCTCCACAATTTGTTTTAATTCTTCAGGAAGCTCCTTAGCCCGGCCATTGAGTTTTTTAACTTGTGAGTTAAGTTTTTCCAAAAACTCATTTTTTTCCGTTATCTGCACAGCAAAATTGATGATCTCCTGGTTTTTGTAAGCCAGTTCTTCTTCAATACGATTGGCTTGATCACGACTTAGTTGAGCTTCAATTTCCGCCAGACGTTTTTTATTCATTTGTGTTTTAATGAGTAGGTAGGCCACAATGATGATAAGAGAAGTTCCTACAACTGCAATGGCAATAAGTAATCGCTGGTTTTCAATGGTTTGTTGCCGGATGACTGCATTTTTCCGGAGCATCAAATTATCCTTTTCGCGCTCAGCCAATTTTTGTGAGGCTTCCATCCCCCCGGCTATGCTGGCCTTGCTTTCGCTGTAGATGCTGTCTTGATAGGCCCTTGCTTTTATAAGATAGTTATAAGCATTTTTCATATCACCGTTGGCCAGATAAGCCTTATGAAGCCTTTCCAATGATAGGGCAATGTATGAACTGCTTTTTTCTTGTAAAGCGAGATCATACCCTTTAAGAGCATAATCAATGGATTGGTTAAAGTCATTTAAGTTAAAATATCCATCAGACAGCAGTAGCAACGACTCTATTATATCCATTACGAAACCGTAATCTTGGAAAATATACAATGATTGCGCAAACAGCTCTATAGCTTTCTTCGTTTGGCGGGATTGCAAATACACTTTCCCAAGGTACCGATCGGTTCGTGCTGAATCATAGTCATCCAGTGCTAATGCTTTAAAGTGATCGATATTTAAACTAGCAGAGTCTATATCGCCGGAATTCAGATAGTCATTAACAAGCATGCTATACGCATGATATTGTAAATCTTTGTTATCATTTTCTAAAGCGATCAATAGCAGTTTTTTGCTGGTAGCCAATGCCATCTGAGGTTGCTGCGTGAAGTGGTAAAGCTCATTGATATTGAAAAATGCAGGGTAAACTTTGCCGGCCTGGTTAGCCCTGAGGCGTATATCTATGGATTTGTTATAGTATTCTATAGCCTTGTCATAGTTGTTGAATACTTTATATATGATGCCAACATTATTGTAGGACTTACCCAGCTTTTGCCAGGCTTGCAATTTTTCAAAAATGGCCATTGCATCCAAATAGTATTGTAGCGCATTTACCATGTCGCCTTGAGCATAAAAAGTGACGCCAATCGCGTTTAGCGCATCACCTTCCAACAATGTTTGTTTTGTAGTGCGCGCAAAAGCAAGCGCCTTGTCATAGTACTTGCGTGCTTGTGGTATTTTTCCGGACCTTCTACTATAAACTCCGGATTGAAAGATAGATTCAAATACTAAACTATCCAGCCCCAAAGTTTCGTATGTGATAGCAGAAAAATTCAGGTATTTAAGTGAAGAATCTAATTTGCCTGTAAAAAAGAAACCATCTGAGAGTCTATAGGCAAAGTCAGCTCTTATTTTGGTCGTATGCTCTTCATTTGTTACGTGCTCTTTTAGATAGATTATGGCCCGCTGTTGATCATGTTTCCAAAGGCTATCATATGTATTGATGCTAATGTCTTCAGATTTTTGCCCGTATGCTGCAAAGTGCATAACACCAGTTACTAGCAAGCTGATGAGTTTATTAATGTCCAAAAATTAAGAGGTTGATAACATGCTAAAGGTAAGAATTAGCAGAGAATCATTCAGGCGCTGTAAGAGTTGAATAAGCAAACAAAAAGCCGAAGAACAATTTCCGGCTTTAGTGGGCCCACCTGGGCTCGAACCAGGGACCCTTTGCTTTGTAAGTTTTACCCGAGATATTTAACATAAAGATTATATATGAATTTGTATTTAATTATAAATAGTAATATTATTATTTTTAAACTTGAAATTAAACTAAAATATGCAGATTATGAAAGAGCTATTGCATAGGGCTAAACAGAACGGGAGAAGACGGAAATGGTATAAAATATTTAGGACATTCGGTAGTAATTGAACCTAAACGATATGCCGTAATTAATCTGAAAGAAAGTGAGGCCATTCAGAGCTTAGTATCAAAAGAGGAATTGAACGAATACCGCAGTAAGTTCCCGGCACATCTACATAGTGATGGTTTTATGATCAGGTGACTGGTAAGCGAACTAACTTTTTTCTAGTTGCGAATGTTTATCTGTCTTTGACACTTTTGACACGCCTTTGCATTTTACGAGTGCATTAAGCACTTTAAAAACACCCACCAGTTTTATGTAATAAACGGATTGGCAGGGAGAGTTTAAGGGCTGGATGGGGACTTTTAAGGTTGAAAAAAGTGTAAACGGTCAAACCTACAAGATCGCTCTGATAAATGTAATATTTTGACCCATTCCCTATCATTATATTGGATAGGCTATGCTTTAATTTAAGTAAATAATCATTTTGGATATTATTAAATTCTATAAAATTACATGTAATATTTCAATAGACTTTTTCTCCCGTTTAATGAAATCTACATTTACTGGAATTCCCACTATTTTTAGGACAAAAAAGAACAGCCTTAAGCCACATGTTTTA